>Ga0302209_10000158_pt1 | contig 32076 bp, 23 predicted proteins | sample II_Fen_E3_1_FD_194574 | JGI IMG/M metagenome (GOLD analysis project Ga0302209, IMG submission 194574) | Peat permafrost microbial communities from Stordalen Mire near Abisko, Sweden - II_Fen_E3_1 | ecosystem: Environmental > Terrestrial > Soil > Wetlands > Permafrost | place: Sweden: Abisko...
TCATCATTATGGAAATCAATAAAGAAAATTTAGAAGTAATTGTTGAAAAGCTTTTCGACAAACTCGATTTGACTGATAAGAAGATAGATCGGTTACTCAATCATGATGCTTGTCTTAAAGGAGATGAGCTCTTGGATAATCAGGATTTGATTGGAATGCTTAAAGTAAGCCATCGCACCCTGCAACGTTATAGATCTCTAGGGAAACTACCTTATTGTAATCTATATGGTAAATCATTTTATCGTCTCACTGATGTAAACAAATTTATCGATGACCAATTTATGGGAATAAAATAGTTAGCTGTCATTTTGCCAAAGTTATTAGGGTAAAAATATCAAAATCGATCATACACTCAAAGAAATGGGGAAACACAATTAGTGTTTCCCCATTTCTTAAATTTCAAATTAAATATATCAGAATTTAAGTGAGCAATCCGATAATTCTATATTATGAAAATCTTTTCAATTCCTTCTAATTTAATTGCAAGTGCTTGCATGTCAGTACTAATTTTGCTGTCCGTTATTCGAGCATAAATTTGGGTTGTTGTAATATTTGGTATAACCAAGCATTTTACTTACTGTTTCAATCGGAACGCCTCTTGCTAAAATAATGATGATGCTAATTGTATAGATAAAATGAATTTTGTCAACAATTAGGAATCAATAGTCTACAAATAAAAAAATTACGACTAAAAGTGCAAGATAAATGAAATCTAAGTAGAGAAAATAGAATAATGTCATAATATAAAATAGCGAAACCAATTTGTTGCAAGTTTTAAAACAAGCATGATTCAATGTTATAATACACAAATTACCACCAAAGCAATTGAACAAATAAATATCCAATTAGATAGATTAGGAATTAATCAAAAGGAGTGTCGTAAATGTGAAAAATAGTTTTTATCTTTGACGATTAAAATAATCAAAAACAAAAATATCAGACACCTTGACTAATTTCTTGGGTATATACTTGATCAAATTTTACTCTATTATCTATTTCTCACATTTTAGCAAAGTAAACAAATTGAAAGATAAAGTAAAACGGATATATATGCTATGTATGTACTTATACTGGAATTTAAGTGAAGATATATTGGTTTTAGTGGAATAGTAAAAAGAACTTCAGCACACTAAAGAATTCAAGAGTTGAATTAATATCCAGTCGATAAAATTAAAAGATTATATGAGTTTAAAAACAAATATTGAACATATATTTTTGGAAAACACTGATTATGCAAATCCTAGTCAAGCGGTAAATCAAGCTAGCTCACTTAATGCATTGTCAGCAGACTTATATACAGATTCCAGGCGTTTTATTTATGAACTTCTTCAAAACGCAGATGATTCTTCTCTTGATAATACAACGGTTAAAGTATGGATAAAAGTATTTCAAGATAATTTAGTTATCGCACATTCAGGGGAACCATTTACTCCTCGCGATCTTCAAGGAATTTGTAATGTAAACAATGGTACAAAAAAATCGGATCCAACAAAAACAGGCTATAAAGGCATCGGGTTTAAATCAGTTTTTGGACAATCCGATAAAGTAACGATATTTAGCAATGCTGAATATTTTAGATTTGATTCTTCCTTTCAATTTGTATGGAAATGGGAAACATCTAAAGCGGATTGGGAGCAAAATAATGATCGAAAATTCCAATTCCCTTGGCAAATAATTCCGATTTATACAAAAGTACATGAGGTTTCAGAACCTATTGATCAATTTCTTAAAAGCATCAAAGCAAATGTAGCAACAATAATTAAACTGAAGAATACAAAAGAAACATCAATAGCTATTGAAGATCTATCTCAGAACATAAATATGTTTCTATTTCTTAAAAATATATCTGAGATTAATTTTGAAGTAACTGAACAAATCACAGTTGAGATTAAGCGAAAAGATAGTGATAAGATTACTTTAAAAAATAGTAAGGATTCAAAAACTGAATGGCTTATAAATACTGTTAGTCTTATCGTTCCAGAAGATGTAAAAACTGTACTGAAGGAGGAGCGAAATATTCCTGATAAACTATTGAATGCAAATTCTATAGAACTAACATTAGCAGCCAAAGTTGGGATTGAAGGTATTATCATACTAACTAGCCAAGAAAGATTATTATATTCGTATTTACCTACTGATGAAACAAAATATTCTTTTCCAGTGCTTGTTAATGCCAGTTTCTTGACCTCAGCAAATCGAGAAACACTTCATTCTGATTCAAAGTGGAATCAATGGCTTTTTAAAAATATCGCCATTGAAATTTTCAAGTGGATTTCAAAATTAGTAAAAACAGAAATTAAATTTCAAGCATATCAATTAATACCAAAGGAAACAATTAATGATGAATTGGGTAAAAAATTTAATGAGGGTATTAAAGATGCTCTTAAAAATATTCCCTTTGTTATGTCTAAAGATGACAGTTTGGAGAAGATTGAGGATACAATTGTTGACTTTACGTTTCTATCTGAAAAATATTTTGTAGGTGATGAACCCATTAAGAAATTCATAGACAATTATGAAACGACAGGTATAATTAGTTCTAAAAAGTTTGCAAAAAAAACTGGTTTTGGGTCAGATTTTAAAAAGCTTGGTGCAAAATGCTTTGATTGGAAAGATCTTCCAGCTTTTCTCAATTCTACTAATTTTACTAATACACATACATTAACCAATAATATTCAACTAATACAATGTTTCAAGAATCTTTGTGATTCGGAAAATGTTAGAGATATTTCAAAAGAGATACTATTAAATTTCCCATTTATTTGGGATCATAAAAACTCTATTAAACGTCCAAATCAAGTATGTTTTCCTGCTGCGGATGATCAAAGTTGGAATAATCCTAAAAGTGATTTATCCTTTTTACATCAAGAGTTGCAAAATTGGCTTCTCGGAGATACTGAAATGAGAGCTTGGTTAGAAACTTTAGGAATGACTGAGAAAACAGATATAACTTATATCACTCAAACCATTATACCATATATTGATAGCTATGTTACCCTTGAAAATGCAATCCAAACTATACAAGATCTTTTTAATCTTTATAAAAAGGGGGATCTTAACGAAAAATTAATCAAACAATTATCAGAAATAAATCTTTTAACTCAACAAGACTCTTTACTACCTGCCAAAGAATGTTTTCTTTCAAATTTTTACAATCCGAGACTCAAAATCGAAGAAATTTTAGAATTGGATATTTATGTCAATAAATCATATTGTGTTAAAATCACAGAAAAGGATGAATGGAAACGTTTTCTCAAGATAATGGGAGTAAATGAAGGTATTTCATCTATTTCCTATGAAAAAACAAGAAAACATGACTTAACTCAAAAGCATTTATTCAAAATTGAATATTTTGAGGAGAAGGATAAATATTTTCAACCGTTTCTTACGAAGTTCAATGCTGATGAATATTTAAACCTTAAAACACTGACTTATCTTTTATACACATCAGAAATAAATTTTGCTAAGCTTTTTTGGAACGATATAATTACTAATTTAGATTTAGATGATTTAGATTCTTCAGCTATTGCATTTTGGGGTAATTCGGGACATCCAGGTAGAAGTTCTGGAGATGAAGTCGCTAATTATTTGAAATGGTTTGTAAAAAACAATGAGTGTATTCCTACATCGATGGGAATATGTCAAAAAGCTAATAATATATTTATTAACACTGAAGATATTGTTAAATTATCAGGAAACTACTTATCTGTTTTTAGTGGTGGAGATTTATCTCAAAATTGGAAAGCTTTCTTTAATTTTAAAACTAATTTACAATTAGTTGACTATCTGAAAATTTTAAAAAATATTGTATCGGACATAAATGAAAAAGGTAAAGCAAAAAAAGACAATTATCAACGCATTCAATCAATTTATAGCGAATTATTAGATAAATGTACAAATTGGAGTTCAGATGATATTTCAGAAGTTGAAGAATGGGCAAAAACTGGATATTTACTAAATACAAAAAAGAAATTCACAGAATGCACAACTCTCAATTATTTTATAGATGGTAATGAATCTATTTTTCAGGATCAGTTTTATTTTATAGAACTTAGTGCGGAAAATAAGCGACATCCAAATATAGCAAAGCTCTTAAATCTCTTTAAAGTAAAGATTCTCAATCAAAGCGATTTTGAATTAGTACATTCTCGAAAAGAAGAGTGTTTAACCTTAAAAGATCATTTGAAAACTATTATTCCGTATTTTAAAATTTGGATTAATGAAGACACAACTGATGATAATACCAGAGAATATTTAGAAAATATTCAAGTTCAAATAGAAAAATTAAAAATTTACCAAGCAGAAGAACTTAAGATTAAGTATGCAGATTACAATTTTGTAAAGAGTGTCAATGTTCATTTTAACGAAAGAATCCTTTTTGTAACCTCTCCTTGGAATAGTAATAATGTACTTTTAAAGCTTCCTGAAGTTTTATGTCGATATTTTTATCTACTTGGACACGATAAAAAGTTGGACTTCTTACTTAGATCAACTGTTGAAGAAGTTCGGGAATATTTTGCTCAGGAAGGAATTATTATACCTGAAGATTTACAAAATACTGATAGCAAAATAGAACCTCAAAACTTGAGTGTTCAAATGCCCATTCAAAGTTTCAATTCATTTACTGATTTTGAAACTGCTTATAGTGAAGGAAGTATTTCTTCTGAGTTTTTTCATGTATCTAGGTCAGAATTTGAAAATTTAAAACGTGCAGAAAGTCTAATTTCTAGATCAGTAAGCAATATCATTGAACATTTAAATAAACTTTCTGAATATGATTGTAAAAATTATTATGAAATTGCTCGAAGTATTATTGGAGGTATTACAAAAAATGGAAATGATATAACTGTTGTAGCTAGGCCCTCGGATGGTGATAAAGTTCTACTGTTTTATACATCAGAATTTGATGTTCTTGAATATGTTGATGCAGAATTTTGGTGTGAAGACGGATTAAATACTCCAAAACAAATAACATTGGGACTACTTTTAAAACAAACTGGTATAAATAGAATTCCAATAATAAACATTGATATTTCTAAATCAGATATTGAAACATTATTAAATACTCCTAAATCAGAAAAATTTGATTTTGAGGCAGTACCATTTGTTCCACAGAAAATAGCGAAAATAATTTCATCATATGCAAATACTAATGGTGGCACTTTGATTTTTGGTCTTAAAGAAAACAATCCGACATCAAATGATATTGTTGGGCTTAGTCCTGATTTTAGAGTTGTTGACATTACTAAGAGAGCAATATCATTACTTTCTCCTATTCCAACAGTAACTTACGATTGGTTAACAAGTGGAGAAAAATCAATTTTCGTAATCAAAACAGAAAAAGCTGACCAAGATATATTATTTGAAAGCCAAAAGTATATAAGAAGAGAAGCTGATAGTGTTTTAGAAGAAAAGGCATCAGAACGACATACAACGTTAAATGTTACTGGCTTTAGAAAAACGGTAGCTATTATTATAGCCATTGAAGATTATGCACCTAGAGATGAGAATCAAATAACAAAAGTAAAATATGCTAATAATGATGCATTAAGGTTTAAAGAGACACTAATTAATTCAATGAATGTTGATGAAAATGATATTTTGATGTTTGTAAACGATAAAGCTCTTAAAAGTTCTTTAGAATATGATTTATATGGATTATTTAATTTGCTAACAGACGAAGATCGTTTGATTTTTTATTATGTTGGTCATGGTTTCCATAATGGCATCACAAATTATTTATCTACTTACGATATGCATAAACATCATATATCTGAAACTGCGGTTTCATTACGTAAAGTTTTATTAGACCCTCTAAGAAAATCAAAATGCAAGAATGCACTTATCTTTATTGATGCTTGTGCTCAAAGTTTTCAAGATGAATATGAAAGAAGTCAAATTTCTGACGTTAATGTTGAAGAACTAATAATACTTAATAATGAATTTCCATATTATGCAACATTTCTATCTTGCCAACCAGGACAAAGTTCTTATTCAAGCGATGTTTTGAATAATGGTATTTGGACTCATCATTTAGTAAAAGCAATTAGTGGTCAAGTACCAGAAGTCATATATAATAATAAATATATAACAGACACTTTACTTAAGGATTATCTTTCCAATAGTGTGGCAATATATACAAAAGAAGAACTTGGCAATGACCAAAATCCTAAAGCTATTCTTGATTCTAGTTGTGAAAATGTTATTGTAATATTAGGAGAGAAAATTAAAAATTAAGGTATGAAATGTGTGACAGAAATTCTCATATTAGACGAGAGCTAATTAAATGTACATTGGAAGTGTATAAACATGGAAACTTTAGAGCAGTTGAAATCGGCGTTCATTGTATCTATTATACTAACAAGGGCGAGAAAGAACATATAAGTGGCGACTATAAATTTATTCCCGTTTGGCAGAAGAAAGATGGAGTTTGGAAGCTAAAAAGAATCATAAGTTATGCGCACGACAAAATGAATAATAATTAAACAGAAATCAAAAATGAAAATTGTGTTTAAATTTTTTCTGTGTTCATTTTTCTGTTTCAATTTATGTTCCGCACAATCAGCTGAAAATAATTTGTATGATAGTTTGAAAAGAATTGAACCTTCACTTTTAAAACAAGATTTTGTAGTTTTTAAAAGCGCATTACAAAAAATACATCCATCAATTTATCGCTTTCAAACGCAGAGCAGGTTTAAAGAACTATTTGAAAATTATTACAATTCAATAAACACAAACACTTCACAAATCGATTTTCTGGCAGATATTAAATTTTTGTTGAGTTTTATTGAAGATGGACATATCTATTGTGGACTGTCACCGTATTTAAAAAAATATTTTGATCAAGAAGCAAAAGTTTTTCCAATAACGCTGAAATTCATTGCTGATAAGGCTTTTGTTGTTTGCAGTAAAAATGCAACGTTGCCATCAAAAGCAGAGATAATTAGTATAAATGAAGTACCCATTGGAAAAATCAGGAAAAAATTATTTCAATACATCGTTTCAGATGGTACAATTGAAACTAAAAAAAACTGGATATTAAGCCATAATTTTTGGTTTTACTATAGATTAGTTTCCGGACAATATTCATCATTTAATATTAGTTATAGATTAAATAATGTAGCAGCGAAAACTATTATTGTAGATGCAGAGAAATATGTAAATACGAAGTGTGAAAAAGATAATCAAAAGCAAGAGAGATTGTTACAATTGTCTTTCCCAATGCAAAATATAGCCTTACTAAAAATAAAAACTTTTGATGGAGATTTGCTGGATAATTCAAAGGAAAATTATAGTCGTTTTTTACAATCAACCTTTAAAGCTTTAAATAAGAAAAAAATAAAAACATTGATTATTGATTTAAGAGGGAATGGAGGAGGAAGAGACGATTACGGCAAATTACTTTATTCTTATTTGACAGATAAAAAATTTCAATATTATGCTTCATTAGAAACATCAACACAAAAATTGACAAAGGACAACTTAAATAGTTTCCCTAAAGCTGACAATCCGGATAAAGACAACTTTAAGGGTAGATTCAATATTCCTATCCAAAAATCTAATGCGAATAATTTTAAGGGTAAGGTTTTTATTCTTATTGACGGTTTAAGTTTTTCTACAACTGCAGAATTTTGTGCCATTGCCAAAAGTAACAAGAGGGCAAAGTTTATTGGGGAAGAAACAGGAGGAGGTTATATTGGAAACACATCTGGTAATTCTGTTGAAGTGATATTGCCTAACACAAATATACTTATTGATATACCGACAACTAAATATGTTTTAGCAGTTAAAAAAGGCAAACACAATGATAGAGGTGTTATTCCAGATTTTGAAATAATACCGACAATAGAGGAATATGTTTTACAAAAAGACGTTCAACTTGACTTAGCGTTACAATTAGGCAGCAAAAATAGTTTGCAGATAATAGAGACTAAAAAGAAAAAATAAAGAAAGCAATACAAGCCAATGGGTCATTGACTGTCTGACGTGCATTTAGCAGGTTTTGCTCCCGCATTCACCTTGTAGCTCTGCGACAGTGAACGCTCCCGCAAACCGCCAAATGCCCATAGCCTCGGTCGTTATGGGCTATATTAAAAAAAAGAAAACATGGATACATTACAAGAATTTTACGACAAAATTGATAGCAGCGACTTTAACTATAAGTCTGACTTAAATCTCAATAATACTCTACATGAGTTGTATGGAAAATTAAATTCTGAGGGTAAAGTAGACGAGGCAAATCTTTGTGAACTAGAAAGACAGATTTTTTCGATAAATAAATCTTTCAATTACACTACAAATGAAGATAAAGGTACTGTGAATGGTTTGTCTTACACATTTGCAGGTACACAAACGTTTGAGGACGGGACAACACAACCTGTTTACTGGCCGAATGTTACAAAGCTAGTTAAAACGGATTATGAGTATTGCGAAAAGAGATATAACGAGTGTAAGAATTTACAGGCTAAAATAGAATATGGCTTAATGGTCTATTTTGGTCAACAAACAGACTTTTCTAAACGAAATGATTTCAAGAAACAACTTTGTAATGACCTATTTACACTTGCTAAAGAATACTATTTAAAAACAACAAGTGGAGGTGAGAGAAATCACTATGTATTAGATTTTAATCGAATTCTTGAAATGTCTTTTATCGTTGCAGAGAATGCTAAACTAGCTGATGAAATACCAGAAATTGTTGAATATACATTTAACACTCACCAAAACTGGGATGTTTCTGCAGATGGAACTCTAAGAGTTCTTCTTGACTTATCTTGCTTAATGTCAGACCACTTTAAAACTTTCAAAGACGAAATTGATTTCAACAAGATAATCAAGAAAAATATTGAAGGGGCAAAAGAGCTTGAAAAAACATACTTACGGGGTGCACTTTATGCAATAGAAAAAAATATCATAATTGAGCAACAGTTGAAATTATCTCAAGAAAATTCATTACGATACAAAGCCGAAATTTATGAAAAGATGATGAGAGAAGATGAAGAGAAGAATAACAACCTTGTGGCTGTGAAATATGCAGAGACTGCATTACGTATATATCAATCACTAAAAGACCAGACTAAAATTGATGAGCTAAATGCAAAATATGCTGAACTAAGAGGAAAGATAGAACTTAAAGCACATAAACAAGAAATGCCAATAGAATATACCAAAAATATATCTGAAAGCATACAGAAAACAATTACTGACTCTGATGAAAGAGGAATACTTGCTCATTTTATATTTACACCATGGTATAGTAGTAACGAAGAAATTCAAAAATCTGCTGATGCTATTAGCAAGCAATCTTTCATATCAGCTTTTGCAGCAACTTCTATTTTAGATAAATTTGGGAATACAATTGACACATTCAACACAGAAGAAGAAATTAAGGATTACAATTTTTGGCAAGCTTTTAATTTTAGTTTCCAACTTGGAACGCAGACTATGCACCAATTTTTCATAGAGGCATATAAAGCAGGAAAATTAAACTATCAAAGTACTATTGAATATTTGGAAACAACATGGTTCAATGAACCAATATCGAGAAATTATCATTCAACACGAGTGGAAATTAAACCATTAGACACATTGAAACCTGGCTTAAATAGGTTGTTTAAAGAATTAGATTTGTTTTTTGCAGATAATACATATTCTTTTGATAATGTGACCATAACAGACAGCTTAATTCTCAAAGTTGAATCGATTCTTAGGAATATTTGTGAAAAACTTGATATTCCGACTTTCAAAACTCGTCAAAAAGGTTCAGATAAATTAGTTATGGAGAAATTAATTGATGATTTACTCGTTGATTTAAAAGATTCAACCGAGAACCCAACTAATTTTGATGAGAATGATAGGATATTCATTAAATATATTTTGACAGAGAAATCAGGTTTAAATTTCAGAAACAAAGTGGCTCATGGACTCATGGATATTGAAGAATATTCTTTTGCGAATATATTGTTAGTATTCTGCATAATAATCAAATTGAGCAAATATAAGTTTACACCTATTGACACCACAGAAGGAGAAAGTAAAGAAACGTCAAACGAATGATACAACAAAATACAGCCCATAATACACGCTATGTTCATTGGCTGGTTGACGTGCATTCCGGCAGTTTTGCTCCCGCATTCACCTTATCGCAGGGCGACAGTGAACGCTCTCGCAAACAGTCAAATGCCCATAGCCTTAGTCGTTAGGTGCAAGTGTAAAAAAAAGACAGACAGACTTTTTACTGTAAGGAAAAACAAAAAAAGAATCAAAATAATATGAATAATTTACTCACAAGCATTGCATTTTCTGTTTATTCAAACAAAGGAGTCTATGCACTTATGTTAGGTTCAGGTATTTCTAGAAGTTCCGGCATTCCAACTGGTTGGGAAATCGTGTTAGATTTAATCCGAAAATTGGCTGTTTTAAATAATGAGAATTGTGATGATACAAATGAAGTAAATTGGTTTATAGAAAAATACAATGAAGACCCTGACTATTCGACTATACTTTCCAAGGTAGCTTTACAATCAACAGAAAGGGTAAACTTATTGAAATCTTATTTTGAGTCAACTGAAGGCGAAAGAGAAAACAACTTGAAAGAACCTACTATTGCCCATAAAGCAATAGCTCAACTAATAAAAGGAGGCTATATAAAAGTTGTCATAACCACAAACTTTGACAGATTGCTTGAAAACGCATTACGCGAAGTTGGCATTGAACCTCAAGTGATTCGTCATGTAGATGATATAAATGGAGCAATGCCATTAGTACATAGTGAATTTACGCTTATAAAAGTAAATGGTGATTATTTGGATTCAAGATTTCTAAATACAAAACAGGAATTATCGGATTATCACTTAACTCTAAAAGAATATATTTTGCGTGTTCTGAATGAATATGGTTTGATAACTTGTGGTTGGTCTGCAAAATGGGACACTGGATTAGTGAATACTATTAGACAATCGGAGAATTTTAGATTTAGTAGCTTTTGGTCATATGTAGGAACATGTGAGCCAGAATTAAATGATTTATCTACTTACCGAAAAGGAAATCTAGTTGAAATCTCAAATGCAGACACTTTCTTTACAGAACTAAAAGAACGTGTTGAAGCATTAAGTAAAATGGAGAATAATCATCCTCTAAATGCTCAGATTGCAGTTGAAAGATTAAAAAAGTACATTGTAAAAGATGAGAACAAAATCCTATTGTACGATTTATTGCATCAAGAACAAGAAAGTGTGCATAAAAAAATACATTTGATAAATGATTTCAATTTTCAACCGAATGCTCAAAATGTTCAAAAATTAATAAAATACTATGAGTCAAGTTTAGAAATTCTACTACCATTAACATTAAATACTGTGGTTTGGGCAAAGCCAGAACATGAAGTATTAATAATTGATATAATATATCGATTAACAGAGCCTCGATATTTCGTCACTGGTCAAAGTTGGAATTCAGAGTCTGCAAAATTTCATTATTTGCCTGGTTTACTTCTCCTTTATACAATAGGTATAGCAGCGATAAAAACATCTAAGTTTTCAGTGCTAAATAAAATATTTCATTTAAAAATAGCAGAAATGTACACTGAAGATACAAATAGAAACTTATTGATTGAGAAAATAAATGGTAGAATGTTTGAAGATGATTTGATTCATTCCGCTTTATATAACAATCAACAATATTTCACACCGACAAGTAAATGGTTATGCAGTATATTATATGAATACTTCAAATTACATATACCAAACAAATTTGAATTTGATGATACTTTTGATGTTTTTGAATATCTATTATCACTAAATTATTCACATCTTGTGAAAAGTCAAATATATGAAAATTGGTCTCCATATGGCCAATATCAATGGAGACAGAGAAGATTAAGAAATCAAAATACGCTGTTTAAAGAATTTTTTGAGTCTGCTGATATTGAAAAAGAAAAGTGGTTGCCCATTAAACAAGGTATGTTTGACAGCTCATATAACATCTATTCTGAGACAAATAAGAAACTATTTGACTTTTTGAGTAAAATTCATTTACATTAGACTCAATGAGAATATATTACAACAATTTAAACTGAAACACCTAGCACCACACACGCTCTTGCTCACCTGCTGGTTGACATTCACTTAGCAGTATTTGCTCACGCTTTCACTTTATAGCTTTGCGAAAGTGATGCTCCCGCAAACAGCAGGTGCGCATAGCCTTGGTCGTTAGGCGTAATGCTAAAAAAAAAATGAAACAGAAATTGGACTTTGAAAATAACCAACAGCTTATGAATTATTTTGTGGATAATAGTGTATTACCACGATATATTTATAAATATGCTGACCTAGAATCTTTAAAACTAATCCTAGAGAACTCAACTTTGAAGTTTTCAAAGCCTTCTGAATTTAATGACCCTTTTGACTGTAATATTACTATTGACACGAATAATACAAAAGAGGAAATTGATGAGTACATTGAGATTCTAAGAGAAAATCATATTGTAACAGACGACTATGTCAAAGTCTTTTATAATCCAAAACAACTATTTGAATCATTGAATAAAACAGTAAAAGACTCTAAAGAATTTCTTGGAGTTAGTTGTTTCTCAAAATATTTTAACAACATATTAATGTGGGCGCACTACTCTGAAAAGCATAGAGGAGTTTGTTTAAAATTTGATTTATTAGCTGACCCTGATTGTTTCATGACTCCATTTATTGTTAAGTATAATGACAAGTATCCAACGTATAATTATATAAGAAATCAAGAAGGATTAGCTAAATTCTTACTTGAAACAAAATCAATTGACTGGAAATACGAAAATGAAATCAGAGTAATGAAAAAAGGTTCCGGTTTTTATCCATTTAGAAAGGATTCATTGGTAGAAATAATTTTCGGTGCAAAAACTCTGGAATCTGATGAGGTTGATATAAAAAACGTGATTTTGAGATTAGGTTATACAAAAACAAATTTTGTGACAGCAAAATTAAACGGAACGGATTTTAAACTAGATTTTGAAAAAAAAAACACTAACGCCTAACACACTATGAGCACTGGCTGGCTGATATGCATTTAACAGGTCTTGCTCCTGCATTCTCTTTGTCGTTTCACGACAGCGAACTCTCCCGCAAACCGCCAAATGCGCATAACCACGGTCGTTATAGGCAACTGCTAATACTTGCACATTACAAAAAATTTTGACTTGAATTTTCCTCAAACATAATTTCCGGATATTTTGGTTTTTATATATTATGGTAATATTAAATGTGTTAATTTGAAATTGCGAAAGTTGTTGTCTAATAAAAAGGTGATATTTCTGCGATAAATCAAATTATTTGTACTATAAAGTTGCAAATTCAATTATTATCCTTATTTTTGCACCATTATCACATGCGTTGATAATGGTGCATTTTATAGTGATATTATTTGATTATGAGTAATGTAATTTCAATTTTAGGCATTCAGACAGAATTAATCCCCATACAACGTGACAAGCTACGAGGAATTAATGCTGATATGTTTTTGAGGTTTTCGTTTTATACGATGGAATTCAACAATCAGTCGTTGTGTGTCATTCAGGCAAAAAACAAACAAGATTCCTTAACTCCTCTGAAATATAAACAGATTACCAAACAGGCTGAAATTTTGGTGGGCATGCCCGTAGTTGTCATATTGGATTCATTGACCTATTACGAACGGGAACGTCTTATAAACCAAGGTGTTTATTTTATTATCTCAGATAAATACGCCTTCTTACCTTCTTTAATTGCGAATGTTCAAGCAAAAAAGAAGGACATGAACCCTTCAAAATTGACCCCAGTAGCACAATATGTGTTGCTATATTATCTACTGTCTGAAGAATCAAAAGAAGAATATACAATCAAAGACTTGGAGCAAATCATGCCATATAATTATGTAGCTTTGGCACGTGCAGTTGCAAACCTTGAAGATTGTAAACTATGTAGCACCGAAATAAAAGACAAAACTGGAATTAAGTATATACGATTTGGCAGTTATAAACGGGAACTCTGGACGAAAGCACAAAATTATTTGTCATCGCCAGTAAAGAAGGTTTTGTTTTGCGATGCCATACCTGAAGGTAATTTCAGTATTAGTGGAGTAAATGCTTTATCGCAATATTCACATTTAAACTCAGAACAATATGAAACACGAGCAATATGGGACAAACTGTTCAATCTGCTTGGAGCTCAATTTAATGAGGTGGAAGGGTTGTGTAAAATCGAATTATGGAAATATCCAACCACTATGCCTTATTTGTCAAATCATAATGTGGTCGATAAACTTTCTTTGTATTTGTCCATGAAAGATGAGCCGGATGCCCGTATTGAAAAAGAGTTAGAAATAATAATAGAAGAAATGAAATGGTAAAAGGATTAGAAAAGTTTAAAGAACATTTTTCCGGATTTGAAGACAACTACGTCATTATCGGCGGAACGGCATGTGATGTTACTTTGCAAAATACTGATATGCGTCCGCGTGCAACGGACGATATTGATATGATATTGGTTATTGAAAAAATGACTCCGGAATTTGGACAACGTTTCTGGGAATTTATTGATTTGGGTGAATACAAAACTCGTCAGCGAAAACGAGGCGATAAAGAGCCTACAACCGAGTTGTTTCGATTTATCAACCCCAAAGAAGGCTTTCCTGTACAAATAGAGTTATTATCGCGATATCCTGATATATTAGGAGAACCGAACGGATTTCATTTAATGCCTATACCCATTGGAGAAAAGATTCCAAGCCTTTCTGCAATCTTGCTGGACGAAGAATATTATTATCATACCATTGGTAGCAGTGTTATTGAGGATGGTATTCGTATAGCCAATCCGTTATCCCTTCTTTGTTTGAAGGTAAAAGCATTTTTAAACCTAACGGAAGAAAAGAAAACAAATCCTGAAGTTCGTGGCAGTGATATCAAAAAGCATAGGGATGACGTTTTTAAATTGTTGGCCATGCGCATTGATCCGCTTACACCCATTGAATTATCGGACACAATGAAAGGTGAATTGAGTATTTTTATTGAATTGATGGAAAAATCTTTACCCAATCAGTCTTTAAGTGATAGCTTGCAGCGCACCGATGATGATATTCGAGGATTCATTAGAATTATGAAAGACATATTTGGAATTGAATAAAATGAGAATTCAATACGCATCCGATTTACATTTGGAATTTTCAGATAACTACGGTTATTTGAAACAAAATCCATTGAAGCCTTTAGGAGATATTCTTATTCTTGCGGGTGATATTGGCTATTTGAACGATGACAATTATAGCAAGCATCCGTTCTGGGATTGGGCTTCGGACAATTATCGGCAAGTAATTGTTGCTGTTGGCAACCACGAACTATATAAATATTACGATTTGGCAAAAATGCCCCAAGGCTTAGTGTGTTCGATTCGAGATAATGTGAAATGCTATTATGATGCAGTCGTTCGGGTGGAAAATGTTGATTTTATTATTTCAACCCTATGGGCGAAAATCCCGTTGGAAGAAGCTTACTTAACCGAAAGTGGTATTAGTGATTTCCAACGAATTTTATACAACGGCGAAACATTAACTTGGGATAATTTCAATCGAGAGAACGAGAAATGTTTCCGGTTCATTCAGAACGAAGTGGAGAAAAGTACTGCTGAACATATTGTTGTTGTAACTCATCATGTCCCATCTTTTCAATTGTCATCACCCGATTTTGCTAAAAGTAAATTAAATGGAGCTTTTACAGTTGAATTGGCTCCATATATTGAAACCAGTCCAATTGAGTACTGGATTTATGGGCATTCACACAGGAATATTGACAAAGTTATTGGGAAAACCAAATGTGTGACTAACCAGTTAGGATATGTTTTTCACAATGAACATCTTTCATTTGATTTTGAAAAAATAATCGAATTGTAAGAATTATACGGTAGCTATTGACTTAATGAAAAATCTATAAGTAGTATTATGCCTTCAATATTCGACCAGATTAAAATAGAAAATACCTACGAAATGTTCTTTCCCAAGAAAGAACAAGGGCTAGCTATTATCTGGCTATATGAACGGACTAAAAATGGCTACTTTGATAAGGGCGTATTCAAAGAGGAGCATATAAGACAGGCATTTCAAGAGGTTAGTCTGAAAGGTGAGCGACAACAGTGGGAATTCTACAATTCACATATAATGACATTACAGGAATTCTTCTTATTTTACAATGAAGAGGACCAAACTTATTCATTCACTGATTATGCAACTTATCTTTGTGATAAAGTGTATAAAATGCTTTCCGATAGATTTAATCCAACTGTAATTGAAATCACTTGTAGTGACTTACATCAAAAACTTGAAAGTGCAGTAAGTGAAATTGATTTATTCAATTGGCTAACAATACACTTCGACAAATCAAAAACATATCTTAAAGAACAAATTGACTACCTGAATCAACAAATTGACAGATCGGTTTCCGAGTTTAGTGATAGAGCTAAACTTAAAAAGGATCCACTCTTAACTGCATTGAAAGATATTGAATCTAAAATAGATGAAATACGAGTGCAAAATCAGGAGTTAAGGCAGGCGTTTCGAGAAATTGATAAAATAAAAACAATATTGATGTCTCACCCGGTTCGCGAATATAATGAGGGTATTGATGAAGAGGCAACTGTAGCAATTGACTATTTTGACAGCATTAAAATCATGCTGAGTATGGTTGATTCCAGAATAAATAAGATCCAACCTAAAATACAGCAATTTTTTGCTTCGCTCAACCGACAACGTTTTGACACAAACGTTGAAAAGTTTTTACTCTTTCTGTTGGATAAAACAAAAGTTATTTCAGGGGAATTAAAATTTCCTCGTGATAAAGAAGATTTTTTCATCCACTATCCGATATCGAATTTCACGATAGTTGAAAAACGGGAAGAATTATTTCAAGTTCCAAGAAATCAGCGTACAGCATACGTCAAAGATCAGAAAAAAGAATCTGCTGCTTTCAAAATAAGCCAACAACAGTGGATTAGACAGCTGAATATCAACATTTGGCTTGACAAAATTAAGCAAGAATCACAATATTCGACAGAGATTAATCTATCAGAAAAGTTTTTCGAAATACTTGAAAAACATGAAAATGACCTGCAATTAGCTGTAACCGTCATTTACCAATCGATAAGCATCTATGACAAGCATGAAAAATGGAATTTACTTATTGATAACAAAAAAATCATTCAGTCACAAAATTATAATTACGAGATATGGGATATATGGATGAAGCGGAAGTGAAAAACAAATTTGATTTTCTGGACTGTTTGCAAGGTAAAGAACTATTTGCTAAGCTGGATTTTGCGCTAAAGGATGGAGTTCACATCCAAGAACGTGGAAAACAAAAAGAATTATTTTTGTATATACAACGCTTCCTATCTAGCTTGAAACAATACTACCTTGAATTCTTTGGGCTTGGGCTTGAAGAGGGTGGATATGATTCGGAAAAGTATTATTACTTGAAATTCTATCCCGACATTAAAGGAGGAATCCCTCTAAACCATAAGCACGTAATATCCTTGGAAAATATTATTATTGGCTTATTGCTCTATAAAATTTACTATATTGATCGACATATTGAATTAAATACCCTGAGCAAGTTTCAACGATTAATAAGGCTAGACTATCCTGATTTGAAACCCTCAATAGTACGGCTATTGGCAAAAGCAAGAAGAGAAAAATCCACGCAATTGAACGATGACAGGATAGATGCATGTATTAAGAATGCCTTCGATGAATTTAATAAAATAAAATGGATTGAAATGGAAACAGATGGAACATTTGAGATACTTCCATCATTTCAACGTTTAACAAAGGAATTTTCCGATGAGATAAATAGCATAGATGAAATACTGAAAGAAAGATGATATGAAAAACTATCCCCGTTTACACAGTCTTTCAACTTTAGGGTTGATACATCACCAGGAGTGTGATTACATCTTTCATCCTTCACGTACCGATTTCATGGGTGACAGTGCTTCTGGAAAAAGTATCATTGCAGACCTTCTTCAGTTGATTTTCGTAGGTTCAACAGTATTCAAATCGTCAACATCAACCATAAAAGAACCTAGAGACCCCGATGGTCTGGTATTGAAAACGTCAGGAAAGGGTACTGACATTGCCTATGCCTTTATAAATATTGAAATGGCCGATGAGCAATTCATCACTATAGGTGCTTACCTTGAAAGTGTGAATAAGTACACAAAACCGTTCATAATTCAATCCAGCATAGAAATTGAAAACAACACATTAGTACCTATGAGTATTCCGTTGCAAGTATCTGATCTTAAAAATGGAGATGATGTTTATGCATTAGATGAATTGCCGGATATAATGGATAGTAGAGATTTGGTTTTCTCAAAGTGGGATAAGTTTAGCACTTATCACCGTATTTTGTATAATAACGGTATTCTTCCACTAGATTTAGCAGCCAGCGAAAAAACATTAAAAGACTACGCCCAAATCATCCAATCTTTTTCACGAGGTAAGGATCTGAAAATTAATGATAGTTATAGCATTTCAAATTTTTTATTTGGTCAAGAAGATGGTAAGAGTTTGAATGTCAAATATAATAATATCGTTAAAGAACTTGAGGCTACTGTGTTTTCCTATGGGCAAAATCTGGAGTCTATTAAATTGTTGGACCGAAAATTTCAACGAGTTTCTAAACTAAAAGACTTGCTGGAGACAATGAGAGGTTCTGATAAAGATTACCGATTAGAAGAATTGTCATATCTGATTTATGAGCATGGCCAATTATTGGAAGATTTTACAACGAATAGTGTGAAATTCAGAAAAGCATTCAATAGCCTGAAACAATTGATTCTTGCTGCCAAAAAGGACATTGATTACGCCATTGCAAACAAAAACAGTATTGCTGAAAATGTAAAAATAACTCTGGAAAATTACAATTTGGCAAAACTAGAGAATGATATATTGACGGAAGTGCAGAGTTTGCTTGGGGAATTAAAAATTGAAGAGAGTGAACTTGAAAAGGTATATGAAGACTATAAAAAGAATAAAGATTTAAACACGAATTATAAAAGTCTGAAGTCAAGGTTATTGACTAATGAACTAGGAAAATTCTTTCAACAATCAGAATGGATTAATGGATTAAGGATTGGAAATGATTATTATATAAACAGAAAACCTCAAATACAAACTCGTATTGAACATTTAAACCGTATGTCTGAATATACAGACTTAGGTAATCCGGAGTCGTTGGCTAACTGGGCAGTTTCACTTGGTAGACCATTGACACGAGTCGAAGAGAGTTTGGTATTGCACTTCCAATCTCTTGCAAGAAAAAGACCGGATAATCCTACACAGGAAGCTCGTTACTTACCTGTTCCAGAAAAACTATTCGAAAACAAAAAGATTGAAAAAAATACGGATGGATTTTGGATTAATCTGGATGGAATATGGGAATATGTCGATTATGTCCAGGAGCAAAAACTCAATACAATTGACAGAAGTATTATAGACAAATACTTTACTTTGCAATCTCAAAGCATTAAGCAAGAAGTAATAGAACTGAAAAAAGAACAAAATAATTTGGATAACATAAACACTATCCTTACCGATTTACCAGATGTAACAAATGCAATTACAGCCTACCAACAAAGAGATGAATTAGAACAATTCAAAAATATTAATTTATTAAATACTGATTCGACAAAAATTCAATCCTATATTTCTGCTTTACAAAAAACCGACACAATTATCCATGAATTTGCTAATGCCCAAATTAAGATAAATGAAGCCTATAAAACGCAAAATAGCAATGAAAACATACTCAATCTTCTTGTTGAAAAAGTTGATGAAGCAGATGTATTAGTTGAAGATGTATCAGAATATTACAATAGTATTTTAGGCGAAAATGAATTGTCTCAGGAAGAAGAAAACTTGAAATCTGAATTGAGTTTTTATCTCGAATCTGATAATAAACTCCAGTGTTTTCAAGAAAAATTATCCTTAAAAAAACCAGATGTATTACTAGAGCTCACCCTAAAAAAAGAAAAAGAAAAGCTGGATAATACAGCAAATCTATTGAAGCAGAAGAAGGAATCCTACGTCTTTAATTACAATGAAGAGCCCATTTTAAAAGAAACAAATATTACGGAACAAACAGTTCTAAGTAAGAAAACGGTTTTTATAGAACAAGAAGCCAATTACAATGCAGAGTTTAATTCTATTGTGACTGAATTCATCCACAATGAGGCGTATCGTTTTGAAAGCAACAAAGACTTTTCCGAACTAATTGCTTATTTGCTACCGGAAGTATTTGGAACTGAAGAAATAATTGAAGAGGAAGTAATTGGTAAAGTTAGTACTCATCTACAACGAATCAATGACAAAAATAGGGATTTAAACCAACGAAAAATACAACGAATAGTTGATTTACTGGACGATGTAAAGAGTGCTGTCAGTGCACAAGCTGATATAGTCCGAAAAATAAACCATTTTTTTAATGATAGCGAGAAAAGAATTTCCGGAAATTATAGAATGAAGTTGGTAAATACTCCCTCAAAACAATTTCCGATTAACTGGCTTTCTGATTTTAAAAGTAAATCTAATTTGCAACTGGATTTATTTGAAACTTCAATTGCAGGTAAATTATCCACATCTGTTTCAATAGAAGAAAAAATGTTGAAAGCATTTCGGGAGTTAACGGAGAATCATATTTCCGAAATTACTATAAGTGATCTTTTGAATCCTAACTCATATATGACCCTTAAGCTTGAAATGCAAAATGCAAGCGGAAAGCCTAACAAGGGAAGTACTGGGCAAACCTATGCTGCGATTGCATTGCTGTGTATTGCTCGATTATCCATTGTAAGGAGAAAGAATCAGGAAAACGAAACTGGTATACGTTTTATGCCGATTGACGAGGCTGAAGGATTGGGAACAAACTTTGATATGTTGTATGATATTGCTCAAAAATACGACTACCAAATCATTACTTTCGCCATCAATCCTTTGGGACGTTATAATGACCAATACATTTACATCCTCCACCGGAATACCGAGACCGAAGAGGAAGTAAACTATACTCCAATGGCTATTCGAAGTAAATTGGATATAAAATGAAGCTTAACAGGTATATGACAACATGAATAAAGAACTTACGTGGCGCATATTAAAAGCCATGCATACGTTATACGAAAACGGAAAAATAATCTCAGCCGTGATTAAAGATGGTCAGTTTAAGACTTTAAAAAGGCGAAAATTGATTGATTACCAGCATGGAAATAGTAATTATCTGATAAAAAATGCTGGTTACGATACTTATTTTCAAAAGAACTTTTTAGAAGACTTTATAGAATACGAAACATTTCTTCGTAGCATTGAACCTGAAGTTGACGGAAGAAAGACATACACTGTAGAAGATATAAAAACCTTGATACTTATTTCCAGCAATAAAGACAACATAAGGAAATCACTGACTACTCGCCGGACATTCTCAAGTGAGTTATTTAAATATGGAGGTTCAAAGTACTTGGAAACACATCTGGGACTGGATAGGATCGTTCGTAATATACTAGAGATTGTAGACTTTCCGTCAGAAGACCCAAAAGTGCTTCAATGGAGGTTTGTAGTAGATTGCCCGAATCCGGAATTAATTGTGCTTTGTGAGAATTTGGATTTTCTAAAAAAGCCTAATATAGCACGACAACGAAATATTGAACTTTGGTATGTTGGGGGAAATAATACGGCTAACATTCATTATATAAGTGATGAGAAACTAAACAAACCGTTATACTATTCATGCGATTGGGATTATCATGGGCTGAAAATTTACTGTAGGATAAAAGACATGTTTATTTTGAAAAACAGAACCATAGAGCTGCTTTTCCCCTCAAATCTCCAACATCCGTTACCTGTTGATTCTCCCAATCATAATAGCCAATGGAATCATTCTTCAGATTTCTCAGGGTTTGATAAAACCTATTTCACTGAAAAAGAAATAGATCTTATCAGCCAGCTTATAAGAAAAAATCTATGGATTGAAGAGGAGTCAAATAACCTAATTGATATGCTTTCCACTAATATTCACACTCATGGAATTTAGTTATATACGAAATAAAATACGTTGTTAAAAAATGAGGATTTGCTCCTAAAACTCTTCTAAAAGCAAAATGCCGAAAACGTTTTGGGTACTTTTCTCTAGAGCTACTTGCCGATCAGAGTTTTTGATCTCGAGTAATTATTTCGGCAAAACTATTTTGAAATCGTATATATGAAATTCTCAAGTTATTTGCATAAGTTCCGCTGTCTGAGTTTTTCAGCAGACCTTATTTAAAGACCTATTCACTTCAGCTAAGGTAAATAAAGATATTCGTCTATAACAATTGCATATTCCGGTGTATACCCGTTCACGTTTTCCGGTGATGTCCGTTCAGTGTTTGTTCAAAAACGATTAGGCAGATGTAAAATTAATACTTTTTCCTTAGACTTTCTCCTTTTAATTGAAAACGCACTGATTTATGAACGATTCGGTCTAAACAGGCTTCAGCAATTAATTCATTTCCAATAACAGCATACCAGTCATTGACTGGTAGCTGACTGGATATTATCAATGCTTTTTTCCTATATCTGTCATCAACAACCTGCTCAAAGTCGTTTTGTTGTTGCCCTACTAATCCTTTCATGCCAAAGTCATCTATGATTAACAAGTCCACACGTGAGAGTTTTTCCATGAATCGTATTTCGTGTCCTTGCAATCTTTCGAGTTTAATTCGGTCTAATAACTTTTGCATGGTGAAGAATACAACATTAAAATCCAGCCTGCATGCCCTATCACCCAAAGCAATGGCCAAATAGGTTTTGCCGGTTCCGGTAGGTCCGTTAATCACTATTGTTTGTCCATTACGAACAAATTCACACGTACCCAGCTGTGACACTGTAGTTGCGTCAACACCTCTGGCGGTATCATAATCAAGCTCCTCAAATGAAGCCGGATATGGAAACGCGGCTTCTTTGAGTAATCGAGTGATACGGTTTGTTTTCCGGGTGTCTTGTTCGGTCTGCAACATAAGTTGCAGGCCATCTTTTAGTGAGAGCTTATCGGCTCTGCGTGTCTCACAAAGGGATGTCCAGCAATCAGCCATCCCGGGAAGCTTCAGCTTGTGAAGCGATTTTTCAATTTCTTGCATACAATGTTTTTTTAAATGGTTATTCATAATAAGAGTTTCCTCTCATATTTTCATGATTAGTCGGCTGTGGATTAATGCGTTTCTCGCTTTCACTTTGTGATTTAGCCACATTGAGATTGCTGATCACATTTTGTAAAAACTTGCCCGAGTATGACCTGTTTTGGATAGCTATCCGGCAGGCTTGATCAAAATCGGCAATTGGTGTTTTTCGGCTTATCGAGAGCATATAATCACAGGTTTTGTATTTGAACTCGGGGGGAATCTGACGTTGTTCCAAATCCAGAAACATGTCCGATATAAGCTGCTTAAATACAGCACTATGCTTATCCGCTTTTTCTTCATAATATTCAGGAGAACGGCTCAAAATAGCGTTTGAATTGGATGCCAGATGTTCTTTTTTGTGCGTATGCCCAAAGCCTAAGCGGCGCTCATGTGTAGCCACTAATTCATTATTTACAAAGATTTTGACCAATGTGCGGGTGTAAATAACATGGCTACGTTTTCCAATGTGGACAAATGGAACCGAGTAGTAATGTTTGTCGCGCGCCAAATAAATGAATCCATCGTTACGAACCTGTAAATCGCACGTAAGTTTCATTTCAAAAAGCTGTTCGGGCAAAGGGGATAAGGCATTCTTTTCAACGGCAAAGAATTGTTCTTCACGACTATAAGGTCTTTGTTGCATTCGTGTCTGATTGTGTTCAAGCATTTTCTGAGATACCTCCTCATTTAATTCCTCCAATGAATAAAAAGTGGTGTTACGAAGGCGGGCATATACCCGCCTGTAAATAATCTTCACTTGATTCTCTACCAATCCCTTGTGTGTAGGAGAATAGGGACGACAAGGAATGGTTACAAAACGATAATGGTTGCCCATATCTTCCAATGCTTTATTCAGCGTTGGTTCGTACTTATCCGCTTTTATTACAGCCGATTTAAGGTTGTCGGGTACCAAAATCTTAGGTACGCCACCTATGGCTTCCATGCATTTAGAAATAGCATATAGAAAATCCTCCACTCTTTGTGAGGGAATACACAGAGCAAAGGCATAATCCGTGTAAGGTAAACATGCCACAAATACCTGCACTTTAATCATTTCGCCTGTTTCTGTGTTTACATATTCCAATGTATCACCCGCAAAATCGACATATAATTTTTCACCTGGAACATATGTATCAGTCAACACTGTAGTAGGCGTAAAGGCTGCTAACTGTTGTTTTAAGTGATGGAAAAACTGAGACTTACGATAACCATCAGGATGCTTGGCTATGTAATCCTGCCACACCAAAAAACGCGTCACATGTTTATGACCTAACGATTTCTTAAACTCTGGCAATTCATCCAAAAACGTTTGATGCCGGTAATCGGTATATGCCGGATTCCCAGCTCTGAAGCGTGCTTCCAGCTCTGGGTCTTCCATTTTTAATACCTCTTTGAGTGACAAAGGATCATCCCCAAAGAACCGAACATAATTATTGACCGTCTCTTTGTTTATATCCAAATCCTTGGCTATTTGACGGTTCGACACTCCGTTCTCGCTTAATTGGAGAACTTGTTTTATTCTACTCATACTTGCTGGTTTTCCTGCCATTTTGCCTTTGCTTTGTTGGGTAATTTTCAAGCTGCAAAGGTACGATGGAACGTTCGAGTGAACGGGTATGCTCCGGAAAATGAAAAGGGTCAATCCGTGAACGGGTATGCTCCGGAAAGTACTGATAACAAAACTACTAATTTCCAAAAGTGAACGGACATGCTCCGGAAAAAGGACATTTTTTGGCCACCGAAAATAGGGTGAACGGATATGCTCCGGAAAAAGGTACCCTTGAACGGGTATGCTCCGGAATTTGGAATGTTTTGTTTCAGTTTGTTGTCTTTTCATCCTGTTTGATACCTATATTTAGGGTAAACGGACATGAAAAACGTGTTTTTGAATAGTCAACTTTCAGTTTGAAGCTGGAAAGTATCTATTCTAAAGTGGGCGGGTATGCTCCGGAATATGCAATAGCATACATTTTTTGATTTTTGAAATGTTTGAATTACGAATCATTTCATTACCATCGGGGTCACTTATTGAATGCATTAAAACCATTGTATACTAAACATATACAATGGTTTTTTCTTTTCAAATTGTCGATTTTCCCCATATTTTCCCCATATCTTTTGAATTCCCCTTATTTTACTGGTGTTTTGGACAAAAAAATCCCTGACATTTATTTAAATTGTCAGGGATTTAAACTCATTTTTAGAGTTTGTTGGTGATAGTGAACAGAAAGATTTTTATTATTCTTTGAGTAATGCAATATGACCCATTTTTTTGATTAAACTCATGATTATCAAAATTTAGACTATAGGTTGATCGATGCGAAAACAAAAGAAATACAAACTTAACTTCAACGGTAAATATAAAAAGGTTAATAATGGATTACACTCTTCTCAATAAAAAACTTAAAATGTTTTAATTTATATATATTCTGAACCCTTAAAACGGCTGAAAAGTAATCAACACTCAATAAACAATTAGATACTAATTATTTTCAACAACACCGAGATACATTCTAAACATTGGATGAATTTGAAATTTTGTCACACTACTGATATTAGATTGACTAACATCATTTATTCCAAAATAGCCTTCACTTAAAACACCATCAATATAGCAATTTGTATAAATTTTTAAAAAACCAACTTGCCATAATATATTAATCAAATATTCCTCGGATTGATTATTCAACCATGATTCACAATTTGATAATTTAATTTCACCTAAAAGAACTCTTACAAATAATTCTTCAAGTTTAATTCGTGTAAAATTGCAATTTTTCCCTCTAAATATCTCAAAAAGATTTAACAAATTAGGATATTGAAATTTGTATTCAGTGGCAATGTCCTTAGTCCTTTTATTTGAATACTTTACCTCGGATGTTACAATTGCATTTATATCGATTTTATCAGATCTTATTTCAATTGCTCTTTCTTTTGAATCAATACAAAATTGCAATAATTCTCTTGGTCGATTAAGTGTTCTTTCAATAATATAATCGAAAGATGAAAATCCTTGTATATTGTTGGAAAAAACAGCAGCCCATAATTCTCTATCATTTAAAATTATTGGTTTTGATAACGAAACGCTTATTCTTTTAGTTATTAATTTAAATAACGAATCCCTACTCCATTCAATTATTTCAAACATGTCATTATATTTTTGATAATCCTCATATAATAAAGGTATATTATCATATAACTCTTTTCTAAGTGAAATAATTACCTTAAAGTTATTTGATAATTGATTTAATGATATTGAAGCTTGAAATAATCCACCAATAAAAGCTTGTGCTTCTTTTGAAGCATCCCAACCTTTATCTAATTCATCAATCAAAAAAACAATTGGTTTTTTGTCAGTTAATAAGTGTAATTGATCTAATAAATTCGAAACCTCTTCTAATTTGTATAATTCTTGTAATTCTTTTGTCTTTATTCCGGCTTCATATGGTCCTATTTTTATTCCTTCAATTCTTTTTAAATAGTTTGTAAAAATCCCCCAATTATTTAATTTATCATATCCTTTATGATATTTACGAATATATTGGTACACACCTTTCGCATGACTCTTTACAACTGTATCACTATCTTTTATGTAAGTTTTCATTGCCACTACATATATCAAATACTTCCATGCTGCAATATATGAACTTACTTTTACCCATTCACCTTCTTCTTGTTTAATTGAACTCTTTTGTAGCATTTCATATGAATAGTCTTCAGGTAATAGTTCAACAACTAAGCAATTTCTTTTTCTAAAGTGCTCAGAAAGCATTTTGATTATTGCACTTTTCCCAGAACCTCTATTGCCTAAAAGAATTGACTTTTCGCCGTCCCTTAATCTGACAAATGCACCAGTCTCAATAAAATATTGCTTAAGACCATTATCAATTTCTCTCTCTGCAGCCAATTTTCCAAAATTCACTTTCTTTATATCTTCTAACATAGTATTATTTTATATTATATCTTCGCAACAAATATAGTCATTTATTTTAATCATTTAATTAAATTCATATTGCATCTTTGAATTTCAAAAATTACATTTTCACTTTACTTATTTCTCCAGTATTACCAATATTATTTTGCATATGAATTAGTCATCATCTTATTCCAACTGGAATCATCATTTTATTGTAAATGTCACATTGATAATGTAGTAATTACGAGAATGTTTTTGTTTTGAGTATTGTCAATTCCCTCATATTTTCTTACATAACTTTTTATTTTCCTTTTTTAATTGGCGTTGTTTGGTTAAAAAATCCCCAACAATCTTTTTACTGTCAGGGATTGAAGCTCATTCATTGAGTTTAGTGGTGATAGTGAATAGTGAAAATCTTGTTTATTCTTTGAGTGTATTATTGATTGTCTTCTCATCAATTAATACTCCGTTTTCGAATCCTAGAATTATGTCCGTTTCATAAATAGATTCATATCCATCGTGCACGTACTCCAGGATTTCACCAGATTGAACCTTAAGCTTCCCAGTAATCCAATAACCAAACACCTCAGATTGTCCAGGAAATAGCTTCTGCATCGCTGAAATTGGCTCTAGTGATTCATTCTGTTTCTTTCTACTTATTGGACGAGGTGCTTCTACGTCTAATAGGTAAATTTTACCGTCATTAATTTCCCATGTAGCAAAATATCCCCTATAACACGCTGTACTTACAGCACTGAATAGTTTTTCTATTTTATTATCGTAGAGGAATCTTGACAGTGGCTCACAAGCTAAAGTATGCTCAATGTTATTGATGAAAATTCGGTCTCCGATTTGTGCAGTCATTTGGTTAAAGTTTTATTTATGCAGAGCAAATATATTTAGAAAAATCCATATATAATTCATAGTATGTAATGAATTGTGAATTTATTTATCGAAATCATTCACAAATGTTTATATTTACACCCTTAATTTCGACTTTAGATAATAAACTAAACAAAATCGAAAAAATGGAAGGATTAGTAACTAAGATTAAAACTGAATTTGAAGCTTTTAGTAGAGATGCTGATTTAAAAGTGAAAGAATTCAGAAAAGTATCAGTAGAAGCTTCTTAGTAATAAGAGGCTTTTTCTTTTGTGATGAACAAAAGCTTACTCTATTGGGGAGAGTTTTTGTTTCTTTTTATTCTATGAAGTCAAAGGTATTTATAACTCTCGTAAATTATACAAGAGTAAGTTTTGTTCTAATTTACTCTCGTATTCAAATAGAATATCCTGCTCAATTGGTTATTCAAATAACTCCATCAAATTATAGAACTTCTTCTGATATAACTTCTTTCGTAATCGATTCAAATGTCCAACAAATTCACGTTGAGTCAATAGGGTTTTATCCTTAGCTGTTTTACCTATTGTGTGGGTCAGTTTACAGTCTCCGGATTCTCGTAATGCTTGTTTGAAATCTTCATTTGTGAATAACGCATCGAAAGCTACTCTAATTAACTTATCATATTCAGTTGAATGACGACTAATTGCTTTGTCTTTATAATATACTTCTTGTTTTTCATACCAAGAAAATTTATGTCCCAAATACCATGATTGTATTCCAGAAGTGCATTCCAGTTTTTGCTTATATGTCAAAGATGGTGTGCGCAGTGTTCCAAAAAATGCCTCCATTGAAGCGTAATTTACACCTTCAAATTCAAAAGAGTAAGGATACAAGTTTGAAAGTCTTTTTTTCAAGATTTGTGCCTTTGAATCTAATATTTATTATTTCCATTTTATAACTTCTTATTTTAAACTCATTGAGCTATAAAACTTATAGCGACGTTTAAAAGAAAAGTTTATTTATTTTTGAGCATTAGATTATTGATATAATGAAAAAACTCCTCTGAACGTTGTTTTAACTCTTTCAGAGGAGTTTTTAATTGTATGAATATGTTTGATTGTAATTTGCAAATTAGCATTTTGAAATGAGTCTATATCAATCATGAATTATCTCATGTTTAATGTCATTGCCTTCGGCAAAAATTCTGATTTTATCCCCGAACCAATATATATTAGATTTATTCAATAACTCAAAATCAATTGGAGGAATAGTTCCTTGCAACAATGCAAGTTGACATAGTTTTAAGCATTTTCCTGTGAGATTCCTGCCATCCCAGACACCAATATTGTTAATGCGATTATGGAGGATTTGTTCTCCTTTATCAAATGTTGCTATAGTTTTCACACCTTCATTAATAAGTCTTTTTTGCAATAACTTATTCTTTATTTGTCTCAAAGACTTCAATTCAATGTTTTTTGCTCCCCAAATCTGTGTAGTACCCCCTCTTGGCATGAAATTAGTATCTTCAATTATATGAGCATCAACCGGAACTTGCATCAACATTGCTCTAAACTCATCGTTTGTTTGAACTTTCATATATAATGTCAGCAGCATCCATGTGACATTGAATTTTTCCCAATCTTCACGTATATGATTAAATGGTTCTTTTTTTCTATCGGCATTTCTGTATGTTTTTTTCAACATATATCCTCCTCCAGTGAAATTGGAAATTTCTTTCATAATTTCAATTGAACGATTGTCTGGGTTAGAATAACAACCAGCCACATAAGCACTTTCACTATCATTGAAATTTTTATCAAATAAAGTCATTGGATATTTTACCATATTACCAAAGAATATAGGTTTTCCGTTGCGTGTATCACCATTGTTTCTAAATGACCAACAATTCTCCTTAGTAACATTCAATGTTGTCCATTCATTGAGATTTAAGTTGTCAAAATTAAAATTATTCCCATTTTCAATATAAGATTGCGATATGTGGTCTTCTTCTTCAATATCAACCAGAACTTCATCGATAATTTGAAGCAAGTTTTCGTTCTTAATTCTTATATTTTCAATACTATCAATATAATCTTTCAAATTTCGTATATCATCAAACGAATTTATTGTGAATATCTCACCATTAATTGAAATAAGACCTTTGTATTCTATATCAAGTGTTGCTTCAAAGAATGTTCTAATATCAACATCCAATATGTTTGCTATTTTTTCAAGTTTTTCTAATGAAGGATTATGAGTTAATGAATATTCTAAGTTTTGTTTAGTTGAATCTGCAACGCTCAGAATTTTCTTTATATCCAATCTCTTTATGGATATTATTTCATAAAACCGTTCTATAATCGAAGTCAAAGATTGAGAATCTGTTTCGTTTGATTTTGTCAGTATACCTTCTAAATATGTTTTTATTTTTTCTATATTAAAGAAGTTCTTTGATGTTGTCTTATTATCAATTTTTTTTGTGATAAATCCATAAATGTCATTTTTCCTTTTGAAAATCTCATTAAGTTCGACATTTAGACTATCAGCAACTTTTTTTAAAGTTTTTAAAGTAGGATTATCATTCAAACTCACATATAAGTTGCCCTGTGTCAAGTAAACATTCTCACCTTCAACTCTTCCTTCTAATTCGTTTATCTTCATTGCCAATTCAGACAATGTCATTCTTTTTACATTTAGAAGTTCTTCAATTCTTAGATTTGGATTCATGGTATTAAATTTTGCTGTAAATGTATTTATATTTTATCATATAATATTATTATATATGATATTTATTAGAACAAGGGAGTAAAATAATTAACTATCCCTTGTTCTTAAATGCACATGTCACATTTAATCGATAGTTGGTGCAGAGAAATCCCAATATGAAGTTCTTTTTCCTTCAATAACCTTACACCACCCTTCTGAACTGATCTCAGGATGTAGATTTGGAATATGTGTCATTGTAGGATTTAATGCATAATATTCATTGTAAAAGTCGTCTGAATCTAATCCCTTTTTTAAAGAGACATATATTTTGTCCGCACTGATCAAATGGGAGTCACGCAAAACAACTTGAGATTCTTCAATTAATTCACCTTTTTGTTTCTTACAACTAATTAATCCCATATCCCCTTGACGGGATATTGTTTTATAGTCCGTATTAAAAATCCAATTCTGAACAGTTTTTATAACACTTTCACCTTTCTTGATTGCACTATGAATTACCCTTGCTTCAACCGGATGAGCAAAGTAAGACTTATCTTCATTCGTTCCAATCAAATAATAATTCTTTTTGATTTGGGGATAATGAGATTTTCTTCTTTTTACATACTGACGAATCTGAATCACACCTAAAAGTTTTTTTGAATGATAATCATATCCGTAATCATATAAATCCCAATTAATTGCTTCACCTACACCTTGATAATTTACATTATTGTGAAAGTCCCAATTCCCGTGTTCGTCTACCTTCTGAGCGTTTTTTACCTCTTCTATTAATCGCAATATCTTCTTCTGCATATTGCTATTTACTGTACTTAAGATTATTTCATTAAATCTATCACCTCTTTTGTAATTTTTCTTCATATGTTTGTTTTTTAAATTGTTTTTATTTCTTCGTAAAATAGAGGGAATGATAATTTACCATTCCCTTTTATCAATGACTGGAGCTCGATAGATTATCAATAAATAGTTAACCTTATTGAATCAATAATCTGTTGAAGTATCACTGATATTTTGTCAGCATTCGAAACTAAATCTGTCACTTTAAAATTGTCTGTTAAATCATTTTGGGTAATAACCATGGATAGTAAAACGAAACTAATTTTATTATCTATGTAATATTCTAATTTCAATTCTGATTTAAATTCTGGTGCGTCAGGGCCACCCCAGACAATAAAGAGTTCTTTCTTATTAAAGATATTGCATATAACTTCTGCATTATCATTAAAATTAAGTCGTAAGATTTTTGCTACGTCTTGAAATTGCTTTTCACTTGAAGGGATTAATTCATCGATTGAGAATGAGTATAGTAGTCTTATTTTACCTTCCCCAATGTCCATTAATTCTATTTCGTCCAATAAGTCGTTTTCTCGA
>Ga0302209_10000160_pt1 | contig 31716 bp, 10 predicted proteins | sample II_Fen_E3_1_FD_194574 | JGI IMG/M metagenome (GOLD analysis project Ga0302209, IMG submission 194574) | Peat permafrost microbial communities from Stordalen Mire near Abisko, Sweden - II_Fen_E3_1 | ecosystem: Environmental > Terrestrial > Soil > Wetlands > Permafrost | place: Sweden: Abisko...
ATAATGCCGATGGAAGTAAAAAAACGGATGGTATTACCATTCTGGATCCTGGCAATCCGGCAGTCAGAAAGCTTATTAAAAATATAGTGGGAGATCTGATAAGCAAATACGACCTGGATGGAGTTATTTTCGATGATTACTTTTATGCTTATGCAGGGACGGGCACTACTCTTGACAGTTATTCCCAGGGCCTGTACAAACCGACAGGAATGACCCTTGGCAACTGGCGGCGTGATAATGTGAATAAAATGGTAGCCGATGTCTATGATACCATTCAGGCTATAAAACCACAGGTTATTTTTGGTGTTTCGCCATTTGGCATATGGACTACACAACCGGCCGTTGCGACTTCTTGTGGATTAACCCTTCCTTCAGGTATTACTGGCTCGGATATGTACGAACAAATATACTGCGACCCTGTAGCCTGGCTTCAACAGGGTAAAGTGGATTATATCTCACCCCAGCTTTACTGGACAACTACCAGTACCGGACAGGATTATAAAAAGTTATGCCCATGGTGGTCGGATGTTGCCGTAAAATTCAATAAGTATTTCTATTCAAGTATGAGCGTGACAGCTTTAACTTCCACGTATAATGCACCTAAAACATTAAATGGTGTCCCTCAGTACTCAACAGAATTGAAACTTTATGCACGCAATGGTGCTTTGATGAGCGGTTTGTCCAATACAGAACAACGAATATCCACATCAACTGAATTTGCTGATTCGGAAATGGGTCTTGAAATTGACTGGAATCGTACAACCACTAAAAACGAGGCTCCGGGAGCTGTACTATACAGTATAAAAAATTTAGTGACCAATGGCAAGTTTACGAAATACCTCCGGGAACAAAAATTTACTTCACCGGCACTGACTCCGGCAGTAAACTGGAAGGTTCACAGTTCTTTAAATTCCCCGACCAATATCCGGCTAACCGGGAATATCCTAAGCTGGAATTCGACGGATATAAATACCCGTTTTACAATTTATGCCATACCCACTGCACAGGTTGGAATGCCATCCGCATTTGCGAATGTGTTGAATCTTTTAGGAGTATCTTATTCCGGTCAGTTTGATCTTTCAGGTTATTCACGTCTTTTTACAACACATACTTTTGCCGTTGGAGCACTTGACAGGTTTGGAAATGAATATACCCCTGCATATGTTTCTACGTTCGTTGATAGCCCTGTTGACAAGACATCTTTCACAATAATAAATCGTAAACTTCAGATTCAGCTTGACAGTTACTCAATCGTTGAGATTTACACCATAAGTGGTGTTCTGATCAATAAAGTAACCATGAAGGGTTTCTTTGAAAAAGAGTTGGAGCATGGCGTTTATATACTTCGAATAAACGGGAGGATTCATAAGATCATTGTTTAATTAATAATTAATAATTAACAATTAATAATTGGGAGGGTGCTGAAACGTAAGTTTTGCATATTAACAAACAGTTCATTAAATAACTACGATTACTAGTTTAAACGGAAGGAACAAAAAATGCAGGAACTTGGTTGTTCCTGCATTTTTAGCAAATTAAAAAATCAAAATCAAATAGATTCATTAAACTCTGTTTAACGTATTATGATCATTGAAGAGATATTTTCTGATTGAGTCAATCCATAAACAATGTATATTCCTTTAGGCATGTATGCTTTAAAAATTGTAATGCCGTCAGCATTAAAATCAGCTGTTTTGAGGATCCTTCCTGTTATTGCATGGCAGATTTTTAATTTTCCTTTTTGCTTGCCCGGATTCTCGATATAAATATCTTTATCCGACCCATATATTTTTAGTTTCTTTATCGGACATTTATTGTCTTTCTTATCTTTACAGTCCTTATCTTTTGGATCTTTAGGATCAGTTTTTGGCGGAACAACCGGAGGAATGACTACCGGAATGGTATCATGCGGAGGTGTTGGGGTAATCACAACAGGCGGTACAGATGTGACAATTTTAAAGCGTCTGACAGGTACACTTGTAGGTAGAGCTGAAAATGTATACGTGGTTCCTGTTTGAAATATGTCAATGGTTTTATTTGCAACTGAATCAATTAAATAAAGTTGTTTGTAAAATACATCAAGATTTTCATTTGAAAAGGTAAGCGTATAAACCGTATCAACTCCGGCTGAGAAACCCAGATACGTATTGTTTACATTTGGAACAGAATTTACCTGATAATTACCATCGGGCTCTATGGCAAATATCTGGGGTGCATTTGTGGTTCCAAACATTTTATACCCATCCCATCCATTATCAAAGTTGTAGGTACAACTTGCAACCGTAAAGAGCCACATTTGATCAGAAAACCGTGCACCTTGTACATCAATGCGGGTACCTGTCAGATCCTGTGCTGATACCTGAGTTACTAACAGCATAAGTGTTAGTTTAATTAATAAAAATCTGAGAGTAGATGTCTTCATAATTTTTAATTTTTATGTGAATAAACAAACAGGTTAAAGTAAAACAAAGTAATTAGGTAATTAACAATTAACAATTAATAATTGCCAGGAAACTAAAACGTAAACTTTTGTAGATTAACAAATATATAATTAAATATCTACGATTACTTATAATAAAACTTTACAAATATAATTAATTTTATGTATTTTAATCACATGTCGCAAAATGTAGTATTCTGTATGAATATGTAGCAATAAGTGTAGTTCAGATCAATATCCAATAATGTGCTTCGATTAACAACAATATACATTAATACATTATATATAAAATAAATAGCCAATAGCATTAGCTGTTTAAACAGTTATATATAGTAAATGGTAATGATTATAAGTGCAGAAAATAGAACTATTATTACAGTGACTGTAAAATTAATACTGGCTTAGATTTCTTATTTGAAATTTGGAAAGATATAATTCTTTTTTCTGATATGTATTAATTAAATAAAATTAATATATATCGCAATTCAATTAATAAGAATTAATTTTATGAATTGTACAAATGAAATAAATCATTCATTATTTTAAATATGTGAGAGAAGAAATGAGAAGATTACAAACGATATTAAAATAATATGAGACAGTTGTTCGTTGGATTTACAGGTTAACAAAATAATTATTTTTGAAGAACCGGTTTATTATATACTACAAGGCAGATCTGTTGATGATTGGTAACTTATAATCCAAAAGCAAAACAGGCTATCACTAAGTTAATTAGAGACAGCCTGTTTTATGGGACTATAATTTAATATAGTATTAGATGATCTTTTTAAAATTATAGCTTATTATTCCTTTTGCTAATTCTGTTTAAAAACGTGCCTGTTGAATTGCCTTATAATAAAGAATCTCTTTTTAAAGGCAACATAGCACATGCCAAACAAGACTAACAGACCCCAACCATCACCCACAGGAATTGGAGGTGCTGTTGGATCACCTCCCGGGTCAGTACCACCCGAACCACCCCGGTAAGGAGTAGGAGCGTTACTTTGTTTTGTTGAGTTTATATCGTTTGTTAAGGATAAAGTTGTAATGCCGTTTGTCATAACAATGGCAGATGAACCTGCACTGTTTCTGGAAGAACTTTTTCCACTCGTTATAAACGAACTCCCTTCCTGGCTCTGACCAGCTGACCCAGATGAGTTGTTCCGATAGGATTGGTTTTGTACACCATATGAAGCACCCTGTGAACCTGAATTCGCAGATTGACTGTTGTTTACAGTATAGGTAGTTCTTGGCATTGAACTAATGTCAGGAATGTCCAGTCCGTTATCTGAGCTTTCTGATGAAGAATTTACTTTGGGTGAGTTTTGTATAACAACATTACCCGTTGTAATAGTCCTGTTTTCTACGTAATAGTTATGAGAAGAATACAAATCAGGACTTCCGATTGGAGAATAGAGGACTCCTATGAGCAAACCTGCCCATATTATAATCCACACCATTATGCCTTTTTGTTTTTTATTCACTTTATTTTCCCAGAATAATTCTTTTAGAAACTCTTTCACCTGTTGTTGCTGCATTTACAACATATGCCCCCGGAATGGACCCTGCCTGAATAGCAGTGACACCATAAGGACCAAAATTAGCTCTCCTGATATAACGTCCCATCATATCGTAAATGTTCATTTCTCCGTTCAAACTTCCAAGGTTTTGAACAAATACTGTATTCCCCGAACTGAATATTTTCAGTTGGGTATTCTTGTCAGGGGCATCTTTTTCAATGTTGCGGGTAGCAATCTTAAACCGATTTACAGAAGTAGGAGTTGATTCAGCAACGAACGAATAGGTTGATCCGCTTTCGGTAATATCAACAGCTTTGTTTTCAACTAAATCGACTAAAAATACAGCTTCATATTTACCCGTAAGGTTTTGATGTGTAAATGTCATTGTATATTCAACATCCTGACCTGCCTGAAAGCCGAGAAGCGTATTATTTATATCGTCGACAGCGTTTACCTGATAGTTTCCATCATTCCCTACAGCAAAAATCTGTGGAGTAAGAGCAATACCCGGCATTTTAACTCCATCCCACCCGTTATCGAAGTTTTGTGTACAACCCTGTTGAGTAAACAACCACATTCTGTCGGAGTAATTCGTGCCTTTGACATCGATCATGGTTGATACCTGGTCAGTACCCGGCTGGTAGTTTATACCCGGCGAGCGTTGAGGGTCGGTGTTATTCATAACAACGGTGTTATATGTAATGCCAAATGTAGCATCACTTGAATTGCTCATTGCTTTAACCAGTAGAGCTTGCATAGAAGGTATCTGTCTTGGCAGGTTTGAGCTTCCGGCTGTGTTTTTAGGAACAGCTACATATTGTCCTGCACCGGTTCCGGGAGCATTAGCACCACTTGATTGCGTCCATTGGTCGAATGTTCCGGTATTATACAAGTAAACGGTAGCTTCAGTTTGCAACCCAAAAGTTAACTGACGTATATCTATGGCTGCGGCATAGGGGTTTGCATACACATGCTGACCAGGAAATAAGGCAGTAGGAGTTACCGATAATTGACCTGAGTCAAAATCACTGTTTACCAATGGCCCCTGAAATACGATGGTTGTTGCCGCTTTCTGAGTAATTTCATATCCCGTGAATGGCGATAAGACTGAACCGTTGCTTAGGCTTATCCAGTGATTTGTAATAGCATCACCCGATTCTTCCCAACGACGTATGTACGAATTATCGAATGTCGGGCTGGCAGTTACCTGACTGACCGGAATCCCAAAATACTGCCAGTGATATTTTTGGTTGGTTGGTCCTGCTTCATCATAGAAAGCTTTTGAATACATTTCCACTGTGGCATGAACCGGTGCGTCCGGAGCATTGTGGAAAATCAACGAACCGTTTGCAAATGTTGAACTGGAAACAATATAAATAAGCGAATCTGACCCGTTGGTAGTAATGGTATTATTTACCGTTAAGCTTTTATTGGCAGGAATCACTAACCGTTTGTTCGTAGCATTTATCAAGCTGCCTATGGTACGGTCACCATCTACATAAAGGTCTCTGACAGCTGGTTTACCGCTGTTGTTGGTAGCAGTTGCATATACTACATTATCTCCGGCTAACGGCACTTTAACCCCTGTCCAGTTGGAAGGAGTTCCCCAATCGGTACTTGTTGTACCAATCCAGTAATTTGTACCTATGTTCACTGTCATGGTTACAGTATTCGAAGAGGCAGGGTTATTTGTTACACAGCTAATGCTGGAGGTTAGCACGCAACTGATTTTGTCGTTGTTTGATGGCACATAACTGTACGTGGCCCCGGTTATACCCGGAACAAGTACGTTATTTACATACCAGGCGTAAACGGGAGTTGCACCACCATTTGCCGGTGTTGCGGTATAAGTGACAGTTACACCTTGAATAACAGGGTTTGCTGATGCAGAAACAGTGACGCCAACAGGTACCGAAGCGGCAACAGTTATATCGGTGGAAGCTGTGGCTGAAAGGATTTGTTGAAATACAATATCATCTAACGCAAAGTCATTTCCATCTTGTACGGTATTTTGATTTATCAATTCTAAATTCAATATGGTGTTGGGTCCGGCATTGGCGTTATACAAAAATTGTGTCCAAAGAGGAATGGTTAAATTTGCCGTATTAACCGGTCCAGCAGAAATACCATTTACGTATAACTGTAATTGGGACGGATTGGTAGAAGTAACACTTTGTAACCAATAGGTAAACTGATAACTGGCTCCAGCTATAACAGGTACGGATTGTGACCATACAACCTCCCCTGCAGTGGGAGAACCGTTTATTACCATTTGCATTCCTGATCCTGATGTATGGTCGCCATTTGTGGTGAAGGAACTATGAACTGAATATGGGTTTGCTACAATTGTGTATTTCCCTTCCGGTTGTAGTGCAGCTGAAGTCGGAGCAACGTATCCGTAATTACTCCCAAAGCTGATATTGCCGGATTCGAAATCACCATTGGTGATCAGATTACCTCCGACTGTTACATTCCCTGTCACTGTGTATGTTCCGGTAAGGCCGACTGTTGCATTTGTTGTTAATGGTGGGTTTTGAAGAATAGAATAAAAATTATTCGGACCTTGCCAATATCGGTTTTGAATGTCCGCACCTGTACTGGTGAGATTTATCGATGACCCAAGGCAGTAAAACCCTCCTCCGCCAATTGTAATCATGGGTGAAGCAAAGACTTTGCCCACAAGTGAAACATCCTTTTTTAGTGCGCCGACTGATGCAGTAAGAGTTCCTGTATAATCTCCTGCAGCAAGATCTTTTTTTAAGTGGACATAGATAATTGTAGGATTTACCCTTGTGGAAGTTAGGGTTAGGGTAATGGGTGTAGTTTGATAGCTTGACCCTGAAGTAAGTGATATTTCATAATAGTTTGAAGGCGGTGCGACACTAATATTAGATACAAGGGAAGATCCGCTTACCGTAAACATTTGATCTGATGATGGGCCTCCATCAGATGCCTTATATCCAAACCCCGTTATTGATGACTTAGAAACTAATATTGTGGGAGTACTACTACTGACAACAGAACCACTGCACGATACAGATTTAGTGGTTGCACCGGTTGATGTTAAAAGGATGCTTTCGAGGTTATAATCATGTACAGGCAAACCGGATTTCAACCTCACGAAGATAGGGGCATTCAATATTCCACTCAATTGAGTCAATGTAATTGCTGTTGACTGAAAGGTACCGCCACTTGTCTTTGAAATTTCGTAGTTAGCAGGCGGTGTGACTATAATATTATCACTGAGATTGGTTCCGACTATCGTGAACGATTGTTCTCCTGAAGGACCTGAACCAGTATAAATAAAGGTAGATAATGTAGAAATAGAGTTCAGAATGGTTGGTGCAGGAGTCACTGTACCTGTACAACTAACATTTGCAGTGGTGGTATTAAGTGAACTTACAACAACGTTTTCTGTAATAGTACCCACACCTACTCCTGTTTTCATTCGGACATAGATAGTGGTTGAGCTTAACGTTCCACTGGCTGTAATAGTTATCGGAGTCGATTGAAATGCACTGTTTGATACAGTTGAAATTTCAAAATCGGCAGGTGGAGTCACAATTACATTCCCTGACAAATTGGTTCCGCTCACAGCAAATAAATTTTGTGTGGAAGGCCCGTTGGTGTACATATAGGTAAAACCGGTTAGCGTTGCAGGAGTTACATTTACAACCGGGGCAGCTGTTACTGTTCCGCTACACCCAACGGTTTTTGTAACACCATTGTCCGTTATACACTTGATATTACTTACAGCAATATTATTTAATGCAAGGCCGGCTTTCATCCTGACATAAATAGTACTGGGAGCTACAGTTCCATTACTTACAGAAAGAGTAATCAACGTCTGCGGATCGAAAGAAACTCCTGAGTTTAATGAGATTTCAAATGAATCGGTGGGCAATACGGTTATATTTCCTGTAAGGTTAGCACCACTGACTGTAAAAGATTTTAATTGCGTGGAAGGACCTAACCCTACAGGATAACTAAACCCGTTTAACGTAGCCTGGGAGGTGGTAATCACTGGCATGAGAATAGTGGTCAGAATAGCAGCATTCGATTCATCGGTTGCTACATATGGATTTGGTGAAACATTATTAGAACTGCTAAGAACGGCATTTCTAAAAAGATAGTAAGTACCCGGAACATTAAAGGGTGCTGTTGTGGTAATTGGTGAATAAGTGGCGCCGGTAGCTCCTGTAATAGAAGTTCTGGCTCCTCCTAAAGTAGTGCTATAAGTCCACTGGTATCCTGTTCCGCTTGTAGTTATTCCGCCAGGTAAAGTCCCGTACACATCCCCGCTGATAGCTGCACCCGTATTTCCAACGAAAACTGATTGTGTTGTATTGGAAGTAAGGTTATTTGCCAGTATCTGGGTCAGACTTTTAAAATATACCCTGTTTCCACCACCATTTTCATAAAAGTCATAAACCAACGCACTGCTACCGGTGAGGTTCATCAATACATTCGTGTGGTCATTCACTCCATGGTCACTCCAGTCGTTATAAATAAGATTTCCATCAATTGTCAATCTACCCCCATCATCAGATCCTACGTTGACAGTATATAATCCTTTTTTGGTGGAATTCATGCGATATCTGACCGAAAAAGTTGCTGTGAATATTGACTGGTTGATTGAATTTGATGTAATGTTGAAGCAAGTGTTATCGCCACCAAAACTCTGATCAAAAGTTTCAGTTGGTTCCGTATAATGCCCGAAATAGTTAGCAAAACTACCGTTATAGGCAACACCTTGATTGGTCCCCTCATACACATGTCCAATCCATGTATCGGTACCTGCTGCAGTTTGATCATCGGTGGATACCCCTGGGTAAGTTGCTGTCACCTGTGCACGGGAACTTTCACAACCACCGGCATTCAAAATGGATACCCAATAGTTGGTGGTTGTACTTAAATTCGGGGTTGTGTATATATTATCGGTATTATCATTGCTTGTTTTTAATAGGGTGCCACCCGACAGGGAATCGTACCATTTGTACTTTTCACCTGCTGCTGCGCCACTTGCAGACAAAGTTACAGGAGAACTAGTTCCGATACAAAGATTAGCCCCGGTAGTTGTAGGAGTAGAGGGGCTTGCACTGATAGATAAGTCACTTCCATTAATCGAACCTGTTTTTGCAGGATTGCTACTTACAACCCTGATTCTATATCCTGAGCCGGTAATTGTATTCGCAGGAATAGTGCTTGATATTGTTCCGGCAACAGTGGATGTTAAAGTTCCGATAATTACCGGGGAAGCAAAACTGCCACTGGCATTTGATAGTTGTACTGTAAATATATTCCCTGAAGTAAAGGTTCCGGAGACAGTAAATGGGACAGATACTACTGATCCGGCGCAAAATGGGGAACCCGTAATAGTCCCTGTTGAAATAGTTTGTTGGGCCTGTGCAAAGACAAAATAACGATTCGATCCGATCGTATTTGAATTTGAAACAGTATTAGTGCCGGCAGTACCACCTAAGGCAGTATAGGTACCAGCTAATGCAGTACTTGCTCCGATAGCGTCACTTGGTGTAATTGCTGAGGGCCTCGTAATAGTTACAGAACTATTTGTGAAATTAGCGGATGTTACCAAGTTCCAGTACTCAGTGTTGCTTTTTGAAATTAAAGTTCCGTCGACATTTGAAGTACTGCCTGAAGTACCAACTATTGCTTGTACTTGTGCAGTAGCAGATCCTGAAGTAGTAGGATTAACCAATGAAAAAGGAAGATAGGTAGTCCCATTTCCAATAGGAAAATTATACGTAGAACCGGAACCTAATCCTGATGGTAAACTCCATACAACCGGTCCGTTAACAAACGATGTCGTTGAGCCACCTGTAATTGCGGTAGTAGCCGTATTAGCAATGGTAAGTGAATTTGTCGACGAAGTGGTTAAAATACCTGAAGTCATTGTGAGAAGATTGTTGACAGTTGTTGCCCCTTGCAATGCTTTAGCACTTCCACCTGAAAGAGTCAGGTTACGGTAATTTGGAGAAGCAAACACCTGTTGTGATCCGGCTCCTGTGTATCCATAATTTACAATGCTATTATTCCCATCCGTAGTAAGTGTGCCTATGTTATTATTCTGACCATTCAGGTTAAGTATTTGAGGACCATTCCTCATGTCAAGAGTTCCGGTTCCTGATAAGTTGTTTGAAACAGTTACTGTTTGACCCGACCAAAGATCGAATTCTAACACTCCATTATTAATTAATTGTTTTGCGATACTCATTACAGCCAGGTTATTTGCCAGCTGAAAGGTAGTATTTGCGTTGATAGTTAGATTGCCATTGATGGTAATATTGCCACCGGCGATTTTATTAGTATTTGAGACACTCGATATGGTCAAATTTCCATACGTAAAGCCTGGAATTGTTTGATAGGCCGGGCTCTGAAAAACAACCGTACTAGTCGGATCCAGGATGACATTTGCGGCAACAAAATTCGTAGGGAAATCGCTTAAATTATATGGTGTAATACTTCTTCCCAATGTTAAGGTCGTTCCGGCTGCCAAAGTAAGCGTTCCGCTTGCATTACCCGTAATCTGATAAATGTCGGTTGCTAAAGTAGCTCCGGAATTTACAGTAAGATTACCACTTATAGTTGTCGCTCTTGCTAATGTTGTTATCCCAGAACTTATAACTAAATTATGGAATGTAACAAATTCGGCACCTGTATCAGTTGAGGCTAAAGTATTTGTCGCATTAAGTTGAACAGTACCAGTCCCTTCTGTAAAAACATCATTATTGGTACTTGAGCGCAAAGATCCTGTAATTAGTGTTCCTCCTGCAGTCATAGTTATAGTTCCGGAAGCAGGGGTCGTACCTGTTCCTCCAATTACAACACTTGCTGACTGCAATGTAGATCCACTTGCAAACGTAATTGTTCCTTTTCTGTTTGTATTGCCATACCCACCAACGTTTACTCCAGCAGTTACAGTAAGTTTGGAATTACCTGAGCTTGAGAAAGTTAAAATCCCGGTATTGCTATATGTTCCACTTACTCCTCCAATTTGAAGAGAATTACAAACAGCTGATGTATTGTCTACAGTTATGTTATCATCGGAATATATAACTACATCATCACTTGACGTTGGAACTTTTGAACCTCTCCAAGTACTTGTTGAACTCCAATTTCCAGTTTGATTAGAATAAATGGTTGCACCGCTTACACTCACCGCTCCCATCACCAATAGTATCACCCCAATAATTAAACTCTTCCAAAGTTTAAAAGAAGGCATAACCTTGGAAGGAAGAAAAAAGGGGTTTGTAGTAAATAATATTGAATTATTGGATATGAGAATGCCCATAGCCAGTTTTTTGACTACAGATTTGTTGATGTATAATGGGGTTGGGTTATTAGTGAAGCATTTCACCATATAACTAAAATGTTGAAGGTTTGAAAAGTAAGCTGTAAAAATGTTTGCAAATATAAATAAAATTACTGAAAGTTTAAAATATTACGACAGTTATAAATAGTTATTACTACAAAAGGGTGTGTTTTTATTGACAATTCTTGGTTAATTGACAGGTTTTTACCCAAACTGTAGTAAATGACTCGTTTTTAATCAACGAGTTTGTTAATGATTACATAATGGGTAAGCTCAACATTGCTTTTTATTTTCAATTTCTCAAAAATCCTTACCCTGTATGTGAAAACAGTACTGATGCTTAGATTGAGTTCTTTAGCTATGTCTTTTACTTTTTTACCGGTAGTGAGCATAAACATGATTTCCTGTTCCCTGTTCGAAAGTTGTTCGTGCGGTAACTGATCTTTTTCGGGCATAAAATCAAAAGCCAGTTGCTCAGCCAGTGTATTGCTCAAATATCTTCCGCGGGTATACACTTTACGGATGGCTATTACCAGTTCTTCCAGTGCCGTATCCTTGCACAAGTAGCCTGAAGCACCGGCTTTCAATGTACGCAATGCAAATTTATCTTCCGGATGAATGCTCAGAACTAAGATGTGAACCTGAGGTTTTAATTTCTTAAGGTCAGCAATTAATTCAAGACCACTTCTTCCGGGCATATTCATGTCAAGTAACATGATATCACAATCAATATCCTTAATGTTTTGCAGGACTTCATCACCGCTTTGGGCTTCACCTACAACTATTAAGTCAGATTCTTCCTTTAATATTTTTTTTAATCCTTCACGAATAATTTCATGATCGTCTACTATAAATACTTTAATCATACCGCTAATTTTAGATGTTAACAAATTGTGGTTACAAGATTTTATATGTTTGGTGTTTATTTTTATAGGGATAAAATATACTTAAATTTGATAAGGAATTTCAACCTTTATGGTAGTTCCTTCACCTGGATGGCTTGAAATCAATAATTCACCGTCCAATAAATACACTCTTTCTCTCATGCCAAGAAGGCCATAGGAATTAGGTTTATTTTTTTGAGAGACTTTAAACCCGACTCCATTATCATTTACTTTCAAAACTAATTTATTATCCTGTAAATCAAGATAAATTATTACTTTGGTAGCCATTGAGTGTTTAGCTATGTTCGTCAGTGATTCCTGAAAAATTCTGTATAAGGCAACCGATTGTTGAGAACTTAACTTCAGTTTAGTAACAGTGTTTTCAAACACACAGATTATTTGGTACCTTTCTTTAAAATTATTCAGATAAAGTTTTACTGCCTCAATAAAACCGATTAAAAACAGCACTTCTGGTCGTAAATCAGTCATTATTTTCCGGGTAGTATTTAATGTGTTGTCAACTAATCCGAAGAGGTTGTCAAAATTAGTCAAAATATTTTCAGCATCAATGCTTTTGATACTTTTTAATACATTTTGTTTCATCATTCCTAAGTCGATTTTAATAGCAATTAAAATCTGACCAAGTTCGTCATGTATTTCGCGTGCTAATTGCAGTTTTTCCTCTTCACGTACATTTTGAAGATGGGATGCAAATTTTTTGAGTTCAACCTGTGAACTCTTCAAATCATTATCAGACTTTTTTCGGTCGGAAATGTCACGAATTATAAAAACCATACCATTTGGCTCTTCATCTGAATTCCAGATGATATCGCCATTTACTTCTGCAAAAAAACCAGATCCATCTGCCCTCAGTATACGATATTCGAGGGTTCCCATATATCCGTTAAGCATGAGTAAACTATTCGAGATTGCCCGATCCATGTCTTCAGGGACAAGAAATTCAAACATGTTTCGCCCAATCAGGTGGTCGGAACTTTCACACCCATATAATGTTATGGCTGCCGGAGAAACCATTCGAATGCAACCATCCATTTCAACAACAATGATTGCATCGGGAGAAGCATTCAGAATAGAACGATGAAGTTCCTCACTATGTCTTAAAGCTTCTGCTGAAATCTTCCTGTCAGTAATATCCTGAACAGTTGCAATTATTTTGACAGGATTATTTTCTGTGTCATATTTTAGCTCTCCAATTGCATGTACCCATCTTTCAACCTGATCAACAGGTCGAATAATTTTGAATTTCTTATTGAATTTTGTTCGCTTTTCAGCTACAGCATCCATGAAATAGGTTCTTACTGCTTTTAGCCAGTGAGGATGAACCAAGGATGAAATACTGTTGAATGATTTTTCAAAATCAGGATTGATTCCCACAATCGAATCCATGATTTCAGAGCTTTTCCATACTCCTGATGCAATATCTACAATGCAATTTCCAAGATTTGCAATTAACTGAGTCTTCTTTAAAAAATCTTCATTTTCTTTTAATTCATCTTCGGCTATTTTACGATATGTTATATCTACAACAAAACCCAGATACAAATGTTCGGATAGTTTAACGGTGTCGACAGCGACGCATCCCTTTGATTTATCTTTCCGTATTAATCCAAATTCATCTGATGCAAATTCTTTATCTACAACCGTTTTAAAATGATTTACAAAAGATTCTTTGGATTCTTCCGCAATTAAGTCTATTTGATTCATAGAAATCAGTTCATCTTTACTGTAGCCGGTAATGATTGAAGCAGCAGAATTTACTTCAATATATTTACCGTATTTATCAGCAACAAAGACGCCATGTGGGGCAAATTCAATATAATCGTGGAACTTTTGTTCGCTAAGCCGCAATGCATTTTCAGCGGTCTTGCGTTTTGTAACATCGCGTATGAACCCATCTATATGATCCGGTTTTCCTGATAAATTGTAGATTAATTTTGCATTGAGTGATGCATACTTAAATTCTCCATGCCTGGTAATCAGATCAATCTCATAATCCCTGACTTGTCCATCTTTCATTAAACTGTCGAATGCTATTACCCGGTCGCCAGGATATTTGTAAAGTATTTCTATCGGTTTCCCAATAATTTCATCGCGATCATAATCTGCTAATTGTTTGATAGATGTGCTGATATTTATAAGATTTCCATTCATGTCCACCTGATAAAAAACATCCTGAACATTTTCAAAGATATTACGGTATTTTTCTTCACTTTCACGAAGTGAATTTTCATCTTTTACCCGATTTGTAATATCCTGAATAGTCCCGATTAGTGAGACCGGCATGTGTCCATTATCAAATACCAATTCACCTAATCCATGAATCCAACGTTCCTCTTTATCATTCTGTCGGATTATTTTATACTCTTTGTCGAATTTTTTCTTCTGACCAATAACAGTATTTTTAACATAGTCGTTCATAATATCCTGCCATTCGGGGTGGATAATGGAAACCCAACCATCAAATGATTTGTCATATTCGGGCTCTATGCCAAAGATGGAATCAAGCACAACAGAACTGGCCCATATGTTTGTATCTATATCCAATGAATAAGTGCCCAGTTTTGCAATTACCTGTGTCTCTCTTAAAAAAGCTTCACTCTTCTTAAGCGCATCCTCAGTTTGTTTCCGAATAGTAATGTCCCGGCAAATACCCATTACACCCGTTATTTTGCCGTCCTTGTCGCAAAGTGGAAGCTTTGATGAAAGTAACCATTGTTTTTTCCCTTTCCCATCGATAATAAAACCTTCTCTGTTATAATCGGGGATTCCTGTCTTTATAACGAATTGATCATCTTCAAAGAAACTATCAGCATATTCTTTCGAATAAAACATAGAATCATTCTTACCCAACACGTCAGTCTCCAACTTTGCACCAAGTAATTCGACTTCTGCTTTATTGGCCAGAATTTTTTTACCCGACAAATCTTTTGCATAAATTGTATCCGGAATATTATCGATCAGAGTACGAAGTAGCAAGCGCTCATTTTGAAGTGTTGCTTCAATATTCTTACGTTCTGTAATGTCGAGAATTAAGCCTTCCAATGCAACAACACTCCCAAGTTTATTATAGATTGGAATTCCTTGTTCCCAAACCCATTTAACCTCATTATCAGCAGTTAAAATCTGGTACTCAACATAAACATTTTGATGCATTTGTACTGCTTTCTCCCATACTTTCCACAAATATTCACGATATTCAGGTAAAATTAAGTCATTAAAAGATATTACCCGATTATTGATTATTTCTTTCGTGTGGTATCCGGTTAGCGCTAAAAAGCCTTCTGAAACAAACTCCATGGTCCATTGAGGGTCAAATTTGCAACGGTAAGCCACTCCGGGAAGATTAGACAATAAAACTGATTTGCTGCGCTCACTTTCCTTTAATTTTTCCTCAGCTTCATATTTCTCTGTTACATCCGAGAATACAAGTACAACGCCTGTAATATCCCCATTAAAATTCTTTATAGGCGCTGCACTATCCGCGATGTGGTATTCTTTTCCATCTTTAGAAATTAATACGGTGTGGTTTGCAAGTCCAATTATTTTTCCGTTTTCAAGTACTTTATCAACTGGATTTTCTACAGGCTTACGGGAATATGAGTTTATTATTTTGAAGATATCGGATAACGGTTTTCCTAATGCTGCAGGTAATTGCCAACCACACATATTTTCAGCAATTGGATTCATGCTGACAATTCTTCCTGTTTTGTCGGTGGAAATAACTCCGTCGCCTATGGAGTGAAGTGTTATTGACAGCGATTCCTCATTCTTTTGCAATAAGTCGTTTGTTTTTTCAATCTCAAGAATCTGTTTTTTTAATTGCAAATTGTTGTATGCTTTTTCTGAGAGTTCATTGGCAATTAGAAACATCATTCCAAATATCTGTTGAAACTTTTCCTTAGACATAACAGGTACCAGATTAAGCGCATTAATGTACTCTTGTTTATTTGCACCTATTTCATCACCATAGTCAATTATTTTCTGTAAATCAATTTCATCATTTCTTACCTGTCCTATTAACCAATTTGCAATATGAATTCCATTTACTATTATTTTTGCACCGGTATCCCATAGTCCGGCACTTAAACATGTTTTTAATTGCATTTCTGAAGAAATACCTGTGCAATTCAACTTGTCCGATTTTATACAATTTGCCAGTCCTTTTGGCGTGCTACGAACGAGGTTACAAAACGAACAGAAATTGCTTTGTTCGGTTATAGGGATTCCATCAGGATTTGTAATGACAGAAGCCACACCAGTGACATCTGAAAATAAATTCTGCATCAGTTGAATGTCTTCAACAATTAAAATATCATCAAACCGAATTTCACGATTTTCCACTTCATACGAAAAATTTAATTCTTTGTCAATATACATTTGCTTCTTGATGTTTTCACAATGTGATTTCAGCTCACATAATATTTTTGATAACTCTTTAAAGTCGAGATTTGTGCATCCCATTCTTGAAAACTGAACCCGGATAATCTGAACCCAAACATTTTAAAAAGAGTTCCAATTGAATCTTGTAGTATCAAATAGAATTCATTTTCACTTCATTTAAATTTAAATTTAAACTGTTGAATTTTCAACTACTCAAATTTATATAGGGCATAACCACTTTTATACTTGTTCCAACATTCTTTCTCCCTACAATTGTCAGTTCACCGTCCAGCAGGAACACCCGTTCTTTCATTCCTATCAATCCATACGAATCTGAATTTTTCTTTTGATTTTCATTAAATCCAATTCCATTATCTACAATCTCTAATGTAAGCTTATCATCGTTGTGGTCAAGGATAACTCGTAATTCGGTAGCTTTAGAATGCTTTGCAACATTATTTAGTGCTTCCTGAATAATCCGGAACAGTGCAACAGATTGTTGTGAATCCAATTGTAAACTGGCTAATGAATTTTCAAAAATGCATTTGATTTTATATCTTTCCTGGAAAGTATTAAGGTGTTGTTTGATAGTTTCTATAAATCCAAGCAGATCAAGTACCTCGGGTCGCAGATCAGTCATTATCTTTCGGGCAGTCTTTATGGTGTTGTCAACTAAACTGAAAAGACCATCGAACTTCGTTAATACTTGTTCAGAATGCTTTACGTCAATTCCTTTTAAAACATTCTGCTTCAACATACCCATGTCAATTTTAATGGCAATTAATATCTGACCAAGTTCATCATGAATTTCGCGTGCCAATAAAACTCTTTCTTCTTCACGTACATTTTGAAGATGCGCAGCAAACTTTTTCAATTGTTCCTGAGAGTCACTCAATGCTTCTTCAGCCATTTTACGATCGGTGATGTCGTTGTGTTGAATAATAATATGACTTATTTCATTATTCTGGTCAAAAATGGGATACGCCCAGTTGTTGTACCAGACTCTCTTTTTTTCTTTTACAGGAATTTCCTGGGAATCTGCAGCTTCCCCAATATCAAACAAAACTTCCCATTCGACAGTCTTGCCTTTCTTAAAAACACTTTCAAGCTTTCTTAATACATCTTTTTGATGCATTTCCTTATCCTTAAAAATATTATAAACTTTTCCTTCCATGTTTTTAGCCTCAACTCCGAATATCTGACTCAACTTAGGATTAATACGTTCGCACCATCCATCCGTATCCAGAATTTGAGTACTTAATGACGATTGCATAAACATTTGTTCGAAAAATTGTTTCTGCGCAAACAACTCTTTCTCAGCTGTTTTTCTTTCAGTTATATCCAGTACCAGTCCTGATATGGTCAATGGATTTCCATTTGCATCTTTTTTTGATACGTTTCCAAGGTCATAAAACCATTTATATTCACCTGATCTGGTTAAAATCCGGTATTCAGTTTCATATTTATCCTCATGCCCGTAGAGATGTTTTTTCATGGCATTCATAGCCGTATCATAATCTTCAGGATGCACTAATTTCATGAAATCATTAAAATGAACGAATTTTTCAGCAGGGTATCCAAGCATATCCGATTTCCTCTTACCAAATAAAACATTGCCGGTTTTAATATCCATTTCCCACCAGGCCATATTAGCCACCTGCATGGCCAGTTCAAGCCTTGAATTATTCTGATGTAATGCTTCTTCGGCTTCCTTTCGTTCTGTAATATCAATATTAAAACCGGCAATGCCAATAATTTTGTTGTTATTGGTGATCGGAAAAACCGTTTGCTGAAAAAGACGATTTTCAGTTCCTATTTCAAATTCATATTCTTCATCAATGATATCTCCTGCTAAAACTCTTTCGTTTATACTTAACCAATGATGCACGGTTTCATCATTTACTGTACGATTGATAGTTGGAGTTTGCCCTATAATTGTTCCGTAATGATCGACAAACTTTTTATTTTCCAGAATACCAACGTTATCAATGTCTCTTGCCCAGATATCAAAGGGAGAATTATCAATAAATGTACGAAGCAGCATTTCACTTTTTTGTAAAGCATCTTCTGCAAGCTTGCGGTCGGTAATGTCGTGTAAACATAATAAAAGGCTATTCTTTGAATCGCTGCTGATAATGGCGGTTGATCCGAGTAATGAAACTTCATGGGCTATTCCTGCAACGTTTAATGTAGTCTGATATTCAATGTTTCGATATCCAATACTGGTGTTGAATGTTTTTTCTATAGCAATACGCAGGTTGCAATTCAAACATTTTGGTCCGTGTCCACAGCCTTCGGGAACATCCAATGAATTGATGCAGCCTATTACGTTCCCAACAACTTCACCCACCATGATTTCTTCTTCGGAAATTCCGGTAAGAGTAGTGAACGATTGGTTTGCAAATAAAACTTTTCTTTCTTCATCAACCACACACATCATAACCGGTGCATGATCATAGATTATTTTGAGTTCATTTCTACTCTCTTCTAATGCTTTTTCAGATTTGTTGCGTAGGTTTTCTGTGTCAATTGCGTTTATGGCAAATGAAATGTCATCACCGATTTCTTTCAGCAACCTGAGTTCATCTTCTCTAAAAAAATCAGGTTCTGTTGCATACAGAGTCAGTGTCCCTATAATTTTCCCCTTTTGCTGGAATGGAACCGCAATTAATGATTTATACCCACGCTTTAGGGCTTCATCACGCCATGGTAGCATTATTGGATCAGTGGCTATATCATTGCAGTATGTAATCTTCCCCTCCCTAAATGCGCTTCCGGTTGGTCCTTTCCCATGTGCTTCAAATCCAGTCATAATAATTAACTGATCCAGGTATCCATCTGTATGACCCGACCAGATGACTGGTTTTATCTTGTTGTCCGTCTCATCAAATAATCCCACCCATGACATTTGAAATTGCCCTGTAACAACGGCTACTTCACATATTGTTTTAAAAAGTTCATCTATACTCTGGGTGCGTACTACTGCCTGGTTAATCTGGCTTAGAAATGCGTAGAGCCTTGCTATGTGGCTTATTTTTTCTTCAGCCAGTTTTTGTTCGGTAATATCAATTATAATACCTCTTAAACCTATAATTTTATTGGTATTAAGGACCTGGCTTGTATAAATCAAAGCCGGGAATACTGATCCATTCTTCCGGATCATGCTATATTCTTTTCGCTCAACCTCTTTCCCTGCCAATTTTAGCAATATATTTTCTTTAATCAGATCTCTTTCGTCAGCAGCATGAAAAATTAAAGAATTTAATCCGATTAATTCATTAGTATTATATCCGAAAATTGAATATGCTTGCTTGTTGACATAGGTTATTTTACTTTCCAAGTCAATTTCAAAAACTATCTGAGGCAAAAGATTAGCCATGTCGCGGAACTTTTCTTCACTTTCACGAAGTGATTCCTCAGTCCTTTTTCTGGCTTCATTCTCATTCTTTAAATCTTCCAGTAAGTTTAAGGTGGCAGAATGTGTTTTTTTAAGTTCAATTGTTCGTTCTGCTACCAGGGCAGCAAGCCGTGTATTCTCGTCATGTCGTTCCAAATAGGCGGTTCTGATTTTTACCATGGCACGAATCTGAGCTGTGAGTTCACTTTCGTCTATGGGTTTTGCCAAAAATGCTTCAGCACCATATTCCAGTGCCTTAATCCTGCTTTCTTTGTCTCCTTTAATGGCCGTTACAAAAATAACCGGAATATCGCGTAAACTCTTGTCAGCTTTTAATCGTTGGCAGACCTCGAATCCATCCATGTCCGGCATTATAATGTCCAGTAAGATGACATCCGGATTTTCATCAACAGCTAATTTTAGACCTTGTATTCCTGTTAGAGCCTTTAAAACAACCATTGTCGGATATGCTTCATTTATAAGCGCCTGTATGGTTACCAGGTTATCCGGATTGTCATCAATGGCAAGAATCTTAATTATCCTACTTTCCATAAAGTACTTTGTTTATCGTATTATAAAATACTTTTTCGTCAATTGGTTTTGCAATATATCCATCAAAACCATGAGCCAATATGGTCTCACGGTCTAATGTCATGGCACTTGCAGTTAGTGCAACAATTGGAATATGCGACAGCTGCCCGATGTTTCGAATGACATTAAAAGCTTCTATGCCATCCATCCCCGGCAATGCAATATCCATTAAAATAAGATTTGGCAAATGTTTTTTAGCCAATAATACTCCCTGTGTTCCATCCTCGGCTTCCAGTAATGTATATTTATCTTCTAAAACGGCTTTTACGGTGAGCATATTATCAAAATTGTCTTCCACAATCAATATGACAGGTTTACCTTCTATTTTTTGAATTTCTTTCTGAGGTTTTACTTCTTGTGCCATTTCAATATAAACTAAACTTGCAACCGAGTTCAGCAATTCTATACGGTTGACATCTCCTTTTTGAATAAGTTGATGGACATTATTACGTTTCAATAACTTAAGATCATCTTTTGTGATGTGCTTGGCCGTTAAAATTAATACCGGAATATTGGCTGTTGGTTCTGCATTCCGTATTGTCTTCAATACTTCAAATCCATCCATGCCCGGCATCATTAAGTCCAGAATCATGGCATCCGGAATTATTTGTGTAATAATAGCCAATGCTTCCGGTCCATCATGCGCTACCAAAATCCGGTACCCACTTTCTTCCATAAAATCTTTCAACTGTATAATGGCAGGTTCACTGTCATCAACCAGTAAAATTGTTTTAACATCATCCGTTTTTTGATAAATCACAGGCAATACTTTGTTAAATTCTACCATTTCTTCCACTGATTCTATAATTCTGTTTTCAGCCACATAGTTCAATGGTAAAATGAGTGAAAATGAAGAACCTTCTCCCAGTGTGCTCTTTACTTCAATAGATCCACCAAGTAGATTTGCATATTTTTTGGCTATAGCCAGACCCAATCCTGTTCCGCCAAATTTGCGGGAAGTACCTGAGTCAGCTTGTCGGAATTCATCAAATATATGTATAAGGTGATTATCGGAGATCCCTATTCCGGTATCCGTCACGGTAATTTTTATGCTATTCCCTTGTTGACCGGAAGAAATTTCAACCTTTCCTTTTTCAGTGAATTTAACAGCATTTCCAATTAAATTCTGTAATATATGACGGCATTTATCAATATCACCGGTTAAAATTAAATCACTCCCATCTATTTTATGAATTAATTCTATATTTTTTTGTATCGCCTGAGGATGTATCATACTCACGACGTCAGATATCAGATTTTTGGAATTGAATTTAGTGATCTCAATTTCCTCTTTTCCAGACTCAATGCGTGAAATGTCCAGAATATCATTTATGAGTGAAAGTAAGTGTTTCCCGTTGCGTTCAATAACCTCCAGGTAACTGTATTCATCTGCCGGAATCTTATTAGCCAGCCGACGGTTTAGAACGCCCGACAGAGCAATTACCGAATTGAGGGGTGTCCTGAGTTCATGACTCATGTTCGACAGAAAATTAGTTTTCAAACGACTGGCCTCACTTAACTGAATTTTCTGCATCTCCAATTCCCGGTTTTGTTCCAGGAGTTCGGATGATTGTGCCGACATTTCAGTTTTTTGTGCTTCCAACTCGGTGTTCTGATATTCAAGTTGTTTGGTAAATAACTGCATTTTCTGATAAGCCAATACGCCTTCAATACGTGCGGTTAAAGTGTTAATGATATTTTTAATCAGCAATGAAGTCTCTTTGCTGTAGGTGCGAACACTTGCCAGTGAGATAATGGCAATTATTTCTTTACCGGTCATTATTGGTATCGTAATAATTTCACGGGGTACCAGTTTCCCACTTACTGTATGGAACAGGAAACGTGTATCTTTAGGTATTCGTTTTATGGAATGTATTTTTCGCGTTGAAAGTACTGCTCCGAATTCGCCTTCAAAGTTATCAACACTAAAATTCAGTTTCGAATTATCCGACATGCCAAAGGATGTAAAATGTTCGAATTGTTTCTTATTCTCTGACAATAAATAAACAGCTGCCATTTGGGAATTAGTTTGCGAAGCAAGTGCTGGTAGCAATGATGCAAAAAAATCGTGTGGCTCTTCTTCCAGCAACATTATTTGCGAAAGCTCCTTTGCTTTTTGGCTTAGTTCAGCATTTACCTGAATACTCTCCACCATGGAATTAAATGCTTCGGAAAGAATTCCAAGTTCATTTTTCGTTACAATTTCACTTCGTACACTCATATCACCCTCTTGAAATTGTCTGGTAGCTTTTGTAAGTTCTCTGATCGGATTTCGTATATGTGTTATTAAAAGATAACTGACAGCAAACATTAGCAATAAAATGCCAATTACGAGTAACACTAATTGCGTGTTGAGTGAATCCCTGTATTTGTTTGAATAGGCATATAAGCTTTCGCTCTTTTTTTGTTCATAATCGTCAATTTTCATTATTTTGTCCATCATCTGATCCCGGTATATACCTACGATTCCAGTTGGCATGAGGTTCTCCTTTATTTCTGTAATTTTTCCTTCAAGGGCTAATTTTGTATTTGCATCCCTGGCAATTTTCCACCTTAAAAAAGCTTTGCTGGCCTGATCTATATCCGATTGAGGACCTGAATATCCTTCTTTAAGCAAGTTGAACTGCTTTTGCACATCAGCGGATGTCAATTCCATTGTTTCAATAGCAGTTCGCTTTTCGCTGGCATTGCTGGCAAGCATCAAATCCCTTGTACTCAGACGCATATTTAAAATGTCAATTTTGATATTGCTTATCGCTCTTCTAAGAAGTAGGGGGTGGTTATAAATTCCTTCTGTTTGAAGATGTATCCTGTCAGCCTGATAATTAGATACTGATCCCAAAATAATGACAAATATAAACATGGTAGCAAAACCCAGCATTAATTGTGATCCAATCTTTAAGTCTTTTAATTTCATATGGTATTATTATTTGTACGAAGAATAAGCCGGTTTTATCCCGGTGGCATTCATTTTTTTTATTGTTAAATCATTTTCTGCTATTATCCGTATACCTCTAACAGGTTCACCCAATGGATTTCTTTACAATTGAAATATTGCCGACTGCGGATATACTTCAATAAATCCTGATTTAATCAGTATCTCTCTTTCTGTTTCTCCAGTTATCAGATACCCGTTCTTTGACAAACAATTCCGGGTCTTTTTAATGATTTTATTCTGTGATTCCGAATTATAGTAAAATAAAAGATTAGCACAGACAATTAAATCAAAGTCCCCAAAGATACTGGTTGGTGGACTACTAAATTGTTCACTGAATAAATCAAAAACTGAAAAATCAATATGTTCTTTTAATTCAGGTTTTACATAATAGATATCCCCTTTTTTTGTAAACCATTGTTTTGTTCGTTTCAGATTCACGCAATTTAATGACGATTCGGAGTACTTTCCCAATATTGCTTCCAGAATTTGTGGTTCTGATTGATCGGTCGCAAAAATACGAAAATTAATTTTCTCACCATTTCCACTTGAAAATTCGTTTAATAGCATTGCCAGGCTGTATGTTTCCTGACCGCCAGCACAGGCTGCCGACCAAATCCGTATCTCATTTCTGTTCGAGATTTTCCTTTTCATTACAATAGAAGGAATGACGATTTTTTCAAGTACCGAAAAGGTTAATGAATTTCGGAAAAACTCTGTATAGCATATCTGTAGGGAGTTTAAAAATATATCACTTTCAATTATGTTCTGCTCGAGGTAAGTGTAATAATCAACTTCCGATTTGCAAAAGGTATCATCCATCCTTTTTTGAACGCATTTATTCAAAAATACAGTTTCGTATTTTGACAAATCAATTCCCTTGGTTTGGTAAACAAGTTCTGTTATGGTTTTATTTTTTTCTTTCATCCTTTTTTTGAAAGCGATAGTGCAAATTCCCAATTGCTTATTATCGCTGATTAATTTTTTTATCTTATTTTTTTATGTGAGTTCCTTATTCCACCTGCATAATCAAAAACGAAATGAAACATATGAGACTATAAGTTTCACATGTTGGATTTCTTACTTTGTGCATCTTTGTGACTTAGTGTGGCAGAATAGATTTGGTTCTTAAGAAAAATATTAACTGTATTTGTTTAAATGATAAGCAATTAAAACTGTTTATTTCACAATTTTGTATTTTCCTTTTTGACCTGAACAGATTAATAATTCATTCACCTCCTTTTTAAGCTCAATCATTGTTAACTCACGATCTATAGTAAGATTTTGAAAACGGATCAAATCATTCATTTTTTCTTCTAACTCTTCCTGCACCTTTTTCCGTTCTGTCATATCCCTTATGACAACCAATGTCCCGTTATTATCGCCATGCATGAACCTCGATCCGTTTAATTCCCCGCAAAATACTGAACCATCTTTCCGCTTCATATTTAATTCCAGATTTTTGACGTCCGAACCGGTCTCTATACTGATGTTAAAGGCAGCTATTGCCTTAGGTATCGACTCTTCTTCCAGGAAATCAGTAAAATTGTGTCCATACATTTCTTCAGGTTCATACTGAAAAATTGATTTCGAAGCTATTGAAGCATAAAGTAATATCCCGTTTGTATTGGTAATGGAAATCAGATCGCCGGTCTGCTCGGTTATAGATCGGAATTTTTCTTCACTTTCCAGCAACAACTGCAATGATTCTTTGCTTTCAGTGATATCCCTGCCAAAACTTACTATTCCTACAATTTGACCGGAAATATTGATAGGTGATGTATTTACAAGTATAGTAAGAATATCTTCATTCGTCTTTTTAAACCGTAGCTCATACGTGCAAACTTCACCATTCATTGTCCTGCCGAAAATATCAGAAAGAATTGGAAGGTCTTCACTCGTAATAAAGGATGTTAATGATTTTCCAATGCATTCTTCCTGTAACAGGCCGGTTGTCTGTAAGGCTATTTTATTCAGGAATGTAAAATTACCCTTCTTATCGAGAGTCCAGATCATGTCATTCGAGTTTTCGATCATGGTTCGATATTTGTCTTCACTTTCCCGAAGGGCATCCTCAGCATATTTTCGTTCGGTGATGTCCTGGATCAACACATGCCGTGCCTTGCCTTCATTTATAGTTACTGAAACCGTTGTAATGTCTACAAAAATAATTTCCCCGTTTTTTTTGACGTGTCTCCATACTCCTGCCGGTTTAAACTTTTCATTTTTATTCTGCACATCAATCAAGAGCGCCGGAATGTCTTCTACAGGTCGGATATCCTTTAGTGTCATCCCAAGGAATTCTTCTTTCGAATAGCCATAATGATCGATTGCTGCCTGATTTACTTCGAGGAATGCAAGTGTTTCCAGATCATAAATGTACATGGGTTGCGGGTTGTTGGCAAATAGATAACGGTATTTCTCTTCGTTGATTCGCAATGCCTTATTCGTCCGGCCCCGTTCAATATACAATGCGACCTGATTGGCAAACAACAATACCAACTCACTGTTTCGCAAAGTCTCTCCTTTTGGATAGATTAATGTAAAATCGCCGATCGCTTTATTGTTCTTTGTGACTTTTATAACAAAACACTCTCCAAGATCGAATATCTTCTCAATTAATATTGAAACGGTTCGGGGGATTGAAAAGCTTGACAATTGATCAAATGATTCAAATCGGGTAATTGGATTGTTTCTGGTCTTTTCTTCCCGCACAGGATCAAATTTCCATTTTTTATTTATCACATCGAATCCGAAATAAGATGAGGCTTTTAATATATCCTCTTTTATTCCCGAAACAGATACAGTTGTAAAACCAGCAGCATTATCTTCAAAAATATTAAAGCTGACATATTTTGCCCCGGATATTTCGAGGATAGTATCGGATATTTTTTCGTAGTTGAATTTTTCTGATGTGTCATCAATCAAGCCGGTACTTTCGATGAGTGTCTTTTTTAATATGGATTCCCGCTCAAGGAGTGCATCCTGCGCGAGTTTGCGTTCGGTAATGTCACGTAAAACGCCTTCATGGGTTACCACCTTGCCATTGATATCCATATTGTACCAGCCATTATCTTCTATCCAGATGGCAGATCCATCTTTCTTTCTTAACGGAAATATCGACATTTCTTCATTTTGTCCATCCGGTAAAATGTTATCCCGTTCGTCAGGGTCGAAGTACAACTGAGATGGAATATCAATACGCAATAATTCATCTTTGCTTTCATACCCAAACATCCTGACCATAGCAGGATTTACATCAATGAACTTTCCATCAGCCGTACTCTTGTATACACCATCCGGAATGCGTAGAACTAAATTGCGGTAAAGTTCTTCGCTTTCCCGAAGTGCTGCTTCTGCTTTCTTGCGTTCGCTAATGTTTCTGAATGTGCCCAGTAATAATACCTTATTATCAATCTTTATGGAGTGGGCCAATATCTCAACCGTAATCTCTGTTCCATCCGAACATAGAATTCTGTTTTCAACCGGAGTTGTAACGTCTTGCGTTTCCGATTGCAAAACATGGTCTTTAAAATTTGATGTTGATATGTCAGTAAGTTCTTTCGGATAAAGTTTGTCTTGATAAAGTCCGACAAGTTCATCCTTTCTCATTTTAAATAACCGGCATGCCGCTGTGTTTGTATCAATTATCTGCCCTGTATCAGGATCTGCCAGAAACATAGCATCCGGAGCATCCTCGAATAAAACCTTAAAGCGTTCTTCACTTTGAAGCAAGGCTAGCTCTGTTTTCTTAATCGATGAAATATCGCGGGTAATGCTCAGGATATGGCTGATTCCATCAAGTTCAATCAGCGAGGCTGACATCATACCATATACCGTTTCACCCGATTTTGTCAGAAATTGGCTAACCTGGTTTTCGGCAATTCCTTTATTTTTTAATTCAGTAACTAGTTTATTCCTGTCACCCGCATTACTCCAGATATTTATATCTTTTGAGGTTTTACCTGCGATGTCATCATAGTCATACCCCATAATACGGGTAAATCCGTTATTGATAGATATGTACATCCCATCATCCATTCGGTTAATATTTATGGAATCCGGACTTGTCATGAATGCTTTTTTGAACTTTTCTTCGCTGTTGCGTAAATCTGCTTCTGCTTTTTTTTGATCGGTTATATCGAATATCTCCGTAATAAAATGGATTGGATTCCCTTGATTATCACGCAGTAAAAAGGTGCTGATATTGACCCAGATGATGTTTCCGTTTTTATGAATATATCTTTTTTCCCATTGAGAAAAATCCTTTTCTCCTTTTAGTATGGACTTTATTTCTTTCTGGTTAAACGGTATATCGTCTTTATGTGTAAAATCCATCCATTTTAAATGAGACAACTCTTCCTCTGAATACCCCATGATGTGACAGAATGCTTTATTTACTTTCATTTTGCCATCTATTGTAGTCATGGATTTTCCTACATTCGAATTTTCAAATATATTCCTGAATTTCTCTTCATTTAGTTGTAGATTTAATTCAGACAGTTTTCGTTCGGTTATATCCTGTACGGAAGACCGGATACCTGTGATACTTCCATCTGTTGCATGAAGGACGTTATCGAATTGAAGAACGGTGATTTTTGAGCCGTCTTTTCTCAATAATTCCCGTTCATAAGGTGTCGACGAAATATGTCCACCATGAAGTTTATCGTTTGTTGCCTCAAATGAATAATTTTCGTTCGTATTGTATTTCCAGATATACTGGCCGATAAGCTCTTCATAGGAATAGCCTAATAACGTCAATTCAGTTTGATTTATCCGTACTATCTTACCATTGGAATCAATTTCATGGTATCCAACCGGAGCATTGTCAAAAAGATCTTTGAAGTCTTCTTTGCTTTCAGTTATTTCTTTTTCAGTTCTTTTTTGATCGGTGATATCCCGGACAATCAGTTGAACTGACATTTTGTTTTTATAAACTATTGGCATTGACTTCACTTCTACATCAATGGTTACACCATCAAACCGGATAAATTTCTCCTCTACCAGTGGCAAAACTTTCCCATCGTCTTTTATATCTTTCATCCGCTCAAAAGCGATATGCCGGTAATCGGGATGAACAAACTCAATAACAGGCTTACCCAGAAGTTCATTAGCACTTACAGCTTTCATTAAATGAAGTGATGCGTTGTTTACAAAAACAATTTTACCGTCAGCATAAATGCTAATGGCATCCGGTGAATTATCAACCAGTTCACGATATCTGTTTTCGCTTTCTTTCAAGGCTTCCTCTGCCATTTTCTGACCAGTGATGTCATACAGAATGCCTGTCCATAAGACTTCACCGTTTTCCATCGGCCTGGGAATGGATTCTAAATGTATCCAGATCAATTTAGTGTGTATAAACAACCGTCCTTCCCATTGAAAAGGAATAACAAAAGTATTTGCTTCTTCGTTTTTTAGTGCGAATCCCGATTTATCCTCCGGATGAATCAAATCGGCAATGATTGCCGGATTGGTTTCAAATTCTTCACGTGTAATGCCCAGTATTTCACAAAAGCGATCGCTCGCCAACTCCATTCGATAAGGAGGGTTTTCAGAACTCCCCCAATCTTTATCCGATAATTTTTCCCGTTCAAACACCCGAATGCGGTAAATTCCGGCGGGTTGGTTGTTTACTATGTCCTGGTATAATTCACGTTCGTGGTTCAGTATTTCTTCCTGTAGTTTGAACTTACTCGTATTTATAGCTGTCACCAGACATAGTTCCTGATTCGTGCCAAGGATGCCCGTAAGAGTCGCATAAATTGGTGTGTTTTCGGTTGGAAGTAGCTTTATTTCGCAGGTCTGTATGGTTTTATAACCATATACCGCTTCCAGAAAGCTATAAAAGATAGCTTTTGTTTCATCGGTTACAAATAAACTGAACAAACTTCCTTCCAAACTTCTTTTTTCCCGTTGAAGCATATTTGCTCCACTCTGGTTTAGTCCTGTAATATGACCTTCTTTTGAAAGCGTAAAATACCCTGTTGGTGATAAATCGTACAATCCAAGGGCGTCTTGTGCAGCTGATTGCGCCTCAATGAATTCATCATTTTGCATTTCCAGTTCTATTTGATGGATTTTGGGTTCATGAACCGGTTTTAATTCATCTGTTCCCAAAAGAGAAGCCCGGGTTTCGGATAATATGTCTTTCGGCAGTTCTTCTGATGGTTGACGTAAGTATTCTGTTGTTAATGGTTTATTGGATTTGTTTTTCATAAGTACCTCGATGTTTAATCTGTGGAACTAAGTGCGAAAGTGTTCAGGCTTTTACTGGAAAATTTTATTTAGTCCTGCCTGAATGTATAAATTGACAATAAGATGTACCTTTTGCAAATATAATATAAATTGTATTGAAATACTGTGTAGAAAGCACTTAATTTAATCCAATATGTTTTATAATATGATTTTCTAACTTTATTAACTAAATATCACCGGTTTGAGTCTAATGATGGTAGTGGTTTTTACATTTAATTTACGGTGAACAGCAAGTACTTTTTTACAGAAGAATGATAAAAGTAATGAATAGGATTTAATGTACCATTTTGCCTGTGACTCCAAACCACCGATCTCATTCCCTCCCTCCACTAATGGAATGAGAGTAAAAAGGGTATGGAAGTTGAACTTAGAAGTACCTGTGATTGCCATAAAATATACAGTTTGGCAGGAGAGAGAAAAAATTTTATCTTTATCAATCCGGATTTCCTGTAAAAAAAATAACGTTTGTAATTAGCGAAGAAAGAACCATCTGCTATTTTGTATATTTCTGTTCGGAATGTGTTCATTGTATGAAGGGGGTTGCCTGGGGGTTTCGAGGGGGTTTCGAGGGGGCTATCCCTCGTAACCCTCAACCAACCCTCAACAAGGACTCATTAAATTCTCTTTATACACTGGATACATAGTAGGCAGAAGGTAGAAGGTAGTGAGTGCTCAACCGAATGTGAAAATACCTGCATTAAGTGACGATTAAGACGTTTTTTCCTTCATAAGACTTAAAACATGAGGTTCAATTCTAAAAGCATGTTATAAAACATGGTTTTCGTACAATTAATCATTAAAATGTTTGGATGACACTATAACTTCCCGTATCTTTGCACAGTGATTTTTTCATAGTATTAGATTTAAGGTTAACAAAGATTGGTAGAATGCCGTGAGGCAAGCTACCTTTCGTCTTTTATAGAGGTTGTCATTCGGCAATCTTTTTTTGTTTGGTATTGTATGGAGTTCGGCTTGAGCGCATTGTCCCTGAATATATCGCTCTGGTACAGGGAATAGATTGCAACCTGAAAAGTGGGTTTGAACTGAACTAACTTTCAATATAACTGTTTTATTAGAAGTAATTCTTTAAAATAAGAGTCACTGAAACTCAAACAGATTTTTTAATAATAAACCAGATAAACCAATTGATTATGAAAAAAATAGCTCTTATTGGTGCCAGTGGGTTGGTAGGTTCGGCCATTCTAAAGGAATCACTCCAACGTGGCCATACGGTGACGGCCATTGTTCGCAATCCGGATAAAATAAAATTAAAAGATCCAAACTTACACATTAAAAAAGGGGATGTATTGTCAGTGCAGTCTGTACCGGAACTTATTTCGGGAGTAGATATAGTGATCAGTGCGTATAATCCGGGGTGGACAAATCCCAATATTGCGGAAGAAACTACCCGGGCCTATAATTCAATAATAAGTGGTGTGAAAAAAGCAAAGATACCTCGTTTGCTGATTGTTGGAGGAGCCGGCAGTTTATATGTTGCTCCTGAAAAGAGGTTAATGGATACCGGAGTAATTCAGGAATCGTTTATACCTGCCATAGAAGCGTTGGCTGGTGTTTTTTACAGCCTTCAGAAAGAAGAAAAGGAAATCGACTGGGCATTCTTTTCTCCGGCCGGTAATATAGCACCCGGAGAGCGTACGGGCAAATTCAGGATGGGAAAAGACAACCTGATCGTTGATCCAAAAGGGGAGAGCCATATCTCGGTGGAGGATTATGCAGTTGCAATGCTCAACGAAGTAGAAGCTCCTGAACATCACCGTGAACGGTTTACTATTGGGTATTAGGCTTATTAATTATTAATTAACAATTGTCAAGGCTCTGAAATGTAAGTTTTTGCAGATAAATGAATAGATTATTAAATAGCTAAGATTACTTACCTACTTGTAGTTGATTATACATAATTCGGTAATAAAATATTTAAACAAGAAGGGTTATTCTG
>Ga0302209_10000164_pt1 | contig 31477 bp, 14 predicted proteins | sample II_Fen_E3_1_FD_194574 | JGI IMG/M metagenome (GOLD analysis project Ga0302209, IMG submission 194574) | Peat permafrost microbial communities from Stordalen Mire near Abisko, Sweden - II_Fen_E3_1 | ecosystem: Environmental > Terrestrial > Soil > Wetlands > Permafrost | place: Sweden: Abisko...
TTCCTGTATTATGGTCTACCGGTGTGGGTAGTGATATAATGCTCCCGATCACACTTCCTTTAATTGGAGGATTATTTACTTCGACTGTCTATGTCCTGCTTTTAACTCCTGTTATATTCGAAATTACAAAAGAACAGGAATTGCGCAGATATCATAAAATCAGTTTGATCAATGCTGAAAAATAAAAAATATAATTTCCAGAAAATAATTGTATTTATACTATGAAAATCAGAGAAAACAGATTTAATTTTTTTTTACTCATTCTGATTTGGATAATAATCCCGGTACTCTTTGTGTCCTGTACAGGGGAAAAGAAAAAAAATAAGGAGTCTCAGCGGATATCGTCGAATGTGATTGAAAAAAAACAGTATGTGTGTTCCATGCATCCCCAGGTTATCCGGGATAAGCCTGGTGATTGTCCGATTTGTGGAATGTCATTAATTGAAAAAGTAGTTGATAAAAACCCTGCCGATTCGTTATTGAATGATGTTGTACTTCCGGTAAATGAGTCGGTAATTTCATCCATTAAGACTATAAATCCTGTTCGGGATAATATTCCTTTGGTCATAAAAGCATCGGGGATAATCAATTTTGATACCCGTAAAATTAAGATGATTAGTGCACGTTTTGGAGGGCTGATAGAAAAATCATATGTGAAATTAATATTTCAACGTATAAAGAAGGGACAGAAAATCTATGAAATATTTTGCCCTAATATTTATATCGATCACTGGAACTATGTTAAGTTGATTCAAACATATCCTGACCAGGATAACCTGACAGTGGAAGCACGTGAATGGTTCAACTATCTTGGTCTTACATCTGGGCAAATCGACGCTTTAAAGAAAACAGTCAAACCAAACTATCATTTAACGGTCTACAGTGATGCTGATGGGTATGCTGTTCCCCGGGATTTTGATCCTGAAAAATATGTTGCAAATGAAAATAAAGGAATAGATAACGCTTCAGAAGTAAAAGGAATAGGTTTAAATGATGGAATGACAATTGAAACGGGAGTCTCTCTTTTTAAAATTGTGGATATTAAATCACTCCGGGCAGATATAAAGGTGAAGACTGAAGAAATAGGATTGTTAAGAAAAGGTCAGCATGTACATATAATAACAAATATTCCTGCATGTAATAATTACGAGGCAAACATTAGCCAGATAGAACCTCTTAACGGAGGGGTTTTTCAACTAGTGATAGTCTATTTTAAGGACAAAGGGGGAAACTTATTTCCCGGAAGACAAATTCAGGCAGAAATTATGACAGATAATCGCAACTCAATTTGGTTGCCTGAAACTACAATTGTAAATATGGGTCATCACAAATCAGTCTTTATTAAATACAACAATAAATTTATTGCAACAGTCATAGAAACAGGGTTGCATACCGGAAATAAAATAGAAATTCTATCAGGCATCGATCCTACATCTAATGTCGCACTTAATCCCTCTTTATTGATTGATAGTGATGGCTTAATACAGAAATAATTAATGGAACCGGTAAAAATAATGAAACAATGTTCGCAATATCAATACCAAATAATGAATTCGTTCACAGGTTAATGTTGATTTTTATTCTTTTCACATCGTGTCAGAGACATTCGGAAAAAGGATCGAATGAGAATAATATCCATCCGACGGACAATACAATCAGTCTCAGCGCTGCACAGATTCAACTTGCAAATATAAAAGTGGCTCAGGTAACTGAAGGTGAATTTAATTATACCCATTTATTTTCGGGTGTTCTGAAGGTGAATGAAGAGAGTGTATCGATTATCAGCTCCAGGGCAACTGGAAGGGTATTAAAGCTTTTTCTGAAAAATCCCGGAGAAACTGTCAATAAAGGTGATTCAATTTATCAGATTTATTGTGAAGATCTGGTTACAGCCGAACGTCAGTATTTCACGTTGCAAAGTAACAACTGGAATTATAACGGAAAGTATGAACCAAGTCTGGCTTTGGAAAATAAATTGTTATTGCTGGGAATGCTCCCTCCTCAAATTGACAAGTTGAAGAAGAACGGGAAGATTTTGTTTGCAGTTACCATTTTAAGTCCGGTAAAAGGGGTCGTCCGTTTGGTAAATATATCAGAGGGACAGTATGTTAACGCGGGGCAAACTTTGTTTGAACTGGCAGACGATCGAAAACTATGGGTGGAAGCACAGGTTCATCCCGAAGATCTTGAATTTTTAAGAGTAGGTATGCATTCTAGTATTACACTCCCGGATGCAGAAAACAGGACAATTAAAAGTACTGTTAGTTTTATCAATCCGACAATAGAACAAGGGAAAAATGCAACTATAATCCGGTCGGTCATTGATAACTCAGCGCGAAAATTACATCCCGGAATGTTGGCAATATTGAATGTTCATGCTGGAATCAGCAAATGTGTGATGGTTCCTTTATCTTCTCTTATCACTGATAAAAACGGGAACATCATATGGGTTCGAAATCCGAATGGCACTTATACCGCAAGAAAAATCACGGTAGGATTGCAATCGGATAATACTGTACAGGTGCTCTCAGGAATTAGAGAATCCGAATCGGTAGTTACCTCAGGTGCTTACCTTCTGAACAGTGAATTGATACTGAGAAAAGGAACACTTCACGAAGCTCAGGTAAATTTGTAGAAAGCGGTATATAAACAAAACACATAAAGAATATTCTTATCAACGTTATTATAAATATTAAAATTTAAAATCATGAAAATTACGAACGTTAAATCAACAGTCTTATTTCTCTTTATACTTTTATCTTTCGGAAGTATTTCGGTTCAGGGACAAACAATGAAAGCTAATAATGGAAATGGATATAAAACCATTAAATTTGGAATGCAGGAATGGACTGCTGTCAACCTCAATGTCACGACTTTCCGAAATGGAGATGCCATATTCCAGGCAAAAACAGCTGATGAATGGACAAAAGCCGGGAAAGATCAGAAACCTGCATGGTGCTATTCGAACAATGATCCTGAAAATGGGAAAAAATACGGCATATTATATAACTGGTATGCAATAAACGATAAAAGAGGGTTAGCTCCCGAAGGTTGGAGAATTCCAGCGAATAACGATTGGATGACTCTGATAAAAAATTTATCAGGCGTAGATTATGCCGGGCCTAAATTAAAAAACAACAGTGGTTGGAAAGCCAGGAACGGGATAAACAAAATCGGTTTCTCTGCTATTCCCGGAGGTTTACGTAACGAGAATGGCGAATTTGTTTTTTTAGGCAAAGTTGCACAATGGTGGTCAAATTCCGAACCGGTTGAAGTCACTAAAAGTAATTTGATTTTTTCGATTAAACTAAAAGACAGCTCGACAGAAGTAAGTTATGTGAAAATGAAAAAAGAGAATGGCTTATCGGTCAGATGTGTAAGAACTCTGAAATAAGATTGAAGTTTAAAGTCTGAAAATTGTGGTGACTTGTTGAATCCACTCATGTTTTTTAAATGGAAACTTGAAACCGGTTAAAAAAAACACGTACTGAAAATCAATAGCCTGCCCCCGGACTCTATTAAGTAGGGTCGGGGTGGGGTTGGTTAAATCATTGAATTTATATATGGGCAATCAGAGTAAAATACAAAGTCGAATGAACAGACCTCCTGTCTCCTCTGTGCGATCGAAATCGTATGGGGTGATATTATGCCTGTTCGTTCTGTTTTTCTATCTTATACGCCCCGTATTGCCGTTTATTGAGTATTCAATCAACAAGGAGTATATATCCCAAAATTTATGCATCAAAAAAAATATCCCGGGTAATTGTTGTCAGGGGAAATGTTATCTTCTGGAACAAATTAAGAAAAACAGTGAACCACTGAATTCGAATACCGATACCAACAAAAAAAATGGACCTGATCAGAAAGTCGAAGATCATTTGCCTTCTGAAGGTATTTCTACCATCCCAATTGAAAAGGTCAGTCTCTTGAAATTTAATTATTGCTTGCGAATAATAGAACAGTTCTATTCACAATTGTTTGTCCCTCCAGAGTTTTAGTCAGAAATCACTATTAAAACATAAAATTCATATTAATCAGAATCCTAAATAGATGCTGGTTAAAATTGTAATGTCTGAAAAGCAAATCAAGCCCTGTCAAACGATACGTATATTCCTTTATTTTTAATTAAAATTCTTACTAAAATGAACTCAACAATATTTAAATACACATTTTTCTTTCTTATTTCATTATTCATTGTTTCGTGTAATAACAATGACCCTGTTAACCCTGGTACAAGCAGCTATATTAAAGTAGCTGAAGCAATTTCTACAAATTCGTCATTTAAGGTTGAAATGTATTCAAAGGATAGTCTATTTGTTGGATATAACAATCTGTATTTTAAAATAACGGACAATATTACCGGTATTTCTGTTAGTCAGGCAACCCTGGCCTTACACCCGCTTATGGATATGGTTACATTTAAACATTCGTGTCCTGTAGAAAATCCTACCGGCAATTTACCTGCCAATGGCTATTATGCAGGTGTAATCATTTTTTCGATGCCGGGCGTAAATAGTTGGTCAGTTGGAGTTGATGTTACTGCAAATGGTAAAACAGAAACATCATTACTCAGTCTTGCAAAAGTTAGTGGCACTAGTCCGGTGCGAAAAATAGTCGTGATTGATAGTGTGATGAATGCCGGTATTTTAACTCAGACAAAATACCCGATATCTCTTGTTATGCCTGCTGCCTGGAAAGTGGGGAGTAATCCTTTCGAAATTACTGTCAACATGATGCAGGATATGATGAATTTCCCTGTTTGCAGTGATTTAACGGTAGAAATAACTCCTGAAATGCCTTCTATGGGCCATGGCTCACCAAACAATGTAAATCCGGTATATGTAAGCAACGGACATTATGTTGGATCCGTAAATTTTACTATGACTGGCGACTGGCGGATTCATATGGTTATCAAAAAAGGAACCCGGATAATCAGTAGTAAGGCTTTTTTCGATATCTATTTTTAAGTATTTAAAAATACCTGTTGAGAATAGCCCAACCTGTAGTATTTGATGGCAAAACCTTGTAGCTGTGAATTCAACTATCATACTATCTGACTGATAGTATGATAGTTCATCTGGCCGACAAATTCCATCAATATTTTCTGACTTTTGAATAACTATAACAACTATGAAGAGTGCCTGAAATATAAAGGTTAGCCCCTTGATTGTACTGAAAAATTTCAATATGCTTAATATTAGGGTTTTAATCGAAAAAATATTTAGTATCCTTCAATTGACCAATTGTGCCTCGTGGCAATTTTTTTCTTGCTGAAAATGGAGTCTCCCTAATTTAGAGAGATTCTAATTCAGAAAGTTTTACATCGAAGATTCCTATTTATCCAAAAATGAGATAGACCAATAAAACGGCATTGTATCTTAATTGAATTAATAGGACTTCGACTAAGACTTAATTAATTTTTAAATCTTTGAAAATGAAAAAGCATATACTCCTGATACTATTATTTAATCTATTTATAACGCTGTCTGCTCAGCAGAATTCAAAGAAAATACTATGTTGTTGTGATACCATTGCATTAAAGGAAATAACTGTATCCAGTGTCATACCTTTAAATAATAAACAGGTTGAAAACTTTTATAAAACGAATTATTTTTCCACCATCGATAATCTTACGGCTCATCTGGAAGGAATTTCACTTGTAAAACGGGGGTCGTATGCCATGGAACCTCAAATGAACGGATTCTCCGGCGGACAGCTGAATATTACCATCAGCGGTATGAAAATGTTCGGTGCCTGTACCGATAAAATGGATCCGGTGACATCGTACATTGAGCCTTCAAATCTGAAAAGTATAACCCTTGAACATGGTACGAACAGTGGATTGTATGGAAATAATATTGGCGGTTCCATCGATATGGCACTGCAGGAGCCGGATAACAACAGTAATCATCCCTTTTATTCGGTTTTGTCTGTCGGATATGAGAGCGTTTCGAATAGCAAAAACGTTTTACTCTCTACCGGATACACAAAAAACAAATGGGAGTGGGGTTTAAATGGCGTCTACCGTAAAAGCGAACCCTATAAAGATGGAACAGGAAAAACAATCCGGTTTTCACAATTTGAAAAATATAATATTCATTCGGTTGTCAGGTATCTGCCCGACAGCATTTCCGCTTTTAAAGGGGATGTTTTATACGACATGGCTACTAATGTCGGATATCCGGCTTTACCAATGGATGTCAGTAAGGCCAGAGCCTCTATTTTTGCGCTGGAATATCAACGGAATCAACGGAACTATACCGTGAAAGCTAAGGTCTATTACAATTCGGTGTATCACGTTATGGACGATTCACACCGTGACAGCTTGTTTTTCGTTCAGAATAAGACGACCGGAAAAACTGATTCTGTCATGATGCGTATGGATATGCCCGGTAGAAGCAATACATTCGGGTCATTTGTCGTTGCTTCGTTCAGACTGAATGATAAGAACAGATTAACGATAAAAGCAGATAATTACATCAATAGTTCACTGGCTGAAATGACTATGCATATGCATTTTGTCGGCAAACCCCTTGAATCGCCTATGTATCTTCAAACCTGGCCTGATAATGTACGGAATGTTAGTGGGCTGTTTATTCAAAATACGACATCGTTCAACGATAGACTATTCATGACGTTGAATGGGAGGGTGGATTACTGTCTGGACCAACTTCAATCGGATGTAGCAAACCGGGAATTCTCTGTTTTTAATTATAACCTCCCACGAAAATTCAATAAATTTACAAAGAGTGTAAATCTTTCTTTCCAGTATTTTATCTCTCAACCTTTTCAACTAACCTTTCAAACAGGCTATTCCGAGCGGATACCAACCATAACTGAAAAATTCGGGTATTATCTTTATAATGCCTATGATGGATATGATTATATAGGCAACCCTTATCTGAAAACAGAAAAATCTTATATGGGAAGAGTCGGGATGACGTTTTCCAGGCAACGGTTTAAACTTAATTTCAGTCAATCCTGTAACTTCCTGACCGATTATATAATGGGCATAAACAATTCTATTATACCACCCATGAATTTTTATACCAATGGGTTACGGGTTTTCCAGAATGTATCGGGTGCCAAACTGTTTAGTACAGATTTGCAGGCTTCTTTCAGTCCAATGGATGGACTCTACTTTTTTAATCTTGCAAAATTCACTTGGGGTCGGTTAAATTCACGTGATCCGTTGCCATTAATACCACCCTTGAAAAATGTAGTTTCAGTCAGTTATGAAAAAAAACAGTGGACTTTTCGAATAGATAATGAATCTTCACTCCGGCAAAACCGGATCAACCTTCAGTATGGTGAAACTAAATCCCCCTCGTATTCAATTTTTAATTTAAAAAGCAGTTATCATTTTATGTTCTCTGATTCAATGCTCGATGTCAGTACAGGTATTACGAACCTTTTCAATGTTGCTTATTATGAACATCTCGATTGGGGACGTATTTACCGGCCGGGAAGAAGCATTGATATTTTTTTTAAGTATACTTACTAAGTAAGGTCTACTGAAAAACTCCAAAGGAGTTACCTGTGAATAACCCCTAATTTATTCGGGGGATTAAGACTAATCTAATTACTGAATTCCAGATATTGTCCACAGATTAAACTGATTTACACAAATTATTACATTGATTATCTTCAATGTCCATGAAATAATGCAGATTTTAAATTGTAAAGTAATACAAGGAGAGTTTGGTACATTCCGAACTGGTGGAGGGCTCTGATATGATGGTTGAAAGGGTGTAACTGAACATATTGACTTTCCTAAAAAACAAAAATCTATTTTTAAGGAAAAGAACGATTTGCGGATAATCAGATAATACTATATCGCTTTATTTTCCTCCACCTCCCATTCGCTTGCGGTTTGGTAGAAATCAGTTAGAAATCAGTATATAATCAGTATATAATCAGTATATAACCTGTATTTATATATGAACAGATTATTTACTGATTACTTACTCATTGCAAATTGTTTATTTTTTGTTTTGTTGTGAACGTGATGTAAATGAAATAAGAATGAAATAAGAATCAAATTAGGAGATTAAGGAACTGATTTTTATCTGATATGATTTACCTAAAAGTTTCTTTGATGTAAATGTATTCTTTCTGAAATTTTATGGATATTCAAAAAAAAATACAGCTAAATGTTAGTTAAATATCAAGATATAAGCATTAATCTGTTTAATTTTTTTAATTCAGATGGATTAATCATTACATGTTTAAAACAATCTCATGGGTTTACAAAAATTTGTTATAAAGGATGGTTTTTGCATTCATCCTTCAGACTTTCCGTTTCAAAAAAAATATTAAAAACTGGTTTAGAATATTTTGCGGATAATCATTAATTTAAAAAATCTTTCACATTTCATTTTGATATTACAAAACTCATATAATCAGACTTATAATAAATTCCTGCTCTTTTAGTAGTAGTTTGTTTTGCTACTATATCACTACTCTAATTCCTCCCTTAATTAAAGAAAATCAATCTTTTATGTGATTTTTATTTTTTTGTTGTTCGGTAATTTTACCTCGATAAACTATTTGAAAATATTAAGGTATAAAATATTAAAATATTTAATTATGTTACTCTACCAACAGCATTTATTTGAAATTGATGTAGGAATTTCGAACTAGTGGGAATTTTAAGGATCCTTCAACTGATTTATTTAAAAATTATCAAAACTATCAAAACTATCTAGTTACATTTCTATCTTTCTAATATTTACAGAAGCAATTATTAATTTATGAAAAAACTATTCATTACTTTAATTGTGAGTCTCCTTTTTTTTACTGGTGTGAATTCTCAAAGCATTGCGAACTATGCATTTAGTACAAATAAGCCGGTTGCCCTCGAAAATATGAGCACCGGAACCACTCAATTAATTCCAGGGTCATCCATTGATGTCTCTTCAGGAATTACGGATATTGGGTTTACTTTTTCTTTTATGGGAGCAGCTTACTCTCAGTTTAGTGTAAACTCATCCGGACAGTTAAGTCTGGGAACTCTTGTTTCGGCAACCGGTATCAGCGAGGCTGCAGAAAATGCCGCATTAATAGTACCGGTTTCGGGAACTAACTCCATTTTAAACACAGGTAAAGTCCATTATATGATTCAGGGAGCAACTCCGAATCGTATTTTAATTGTCGAATGGAAAAATTTAAATATCCCAACTCCAATTATAGACAATAACCCTCCGGTAATTGAATATAATCCAACTACCGTTCAGGTATTATTGCACGAATCGACTGGAATTATTGAATTTAAGTATGGATCGGTAAATAACAATTCCATACCATCCATTACCAGGGCAATTTTTATTTCATCCGGTAATACGGCAAATACGGTGAAATACATTGGTTCTGATTTCATTTCTGCCGTTAATGCTTCTTCGGTAACTGCTTATCCAATGGATGCAACATTTACTTCAGAAGTGAGTGAACGATATTATTCCTTTTCACCGGTATCAACTCCGACAGTAACAGTAACAGATAACTGTGATGGTACTTCAACGCTGACAGCCTCTAATTATACCGGTACATTGTTATGGAGTACCGGCGAAACCACTCCTTCTATAACCGTAACCGTTGGCGGTGATTATTCTGTAACACAAACAGTGGATGCAAACACCAGTTTGTCTGCAACAGGAACTGCTACTCCGGTACCGACTATTTCAGGTCCTATGGTAGGTGGACTACCAGCCGTTCTGGATGGCACCACCATTACAAATCAGACATACACAACAGAAACCGGAATGTCCGAATATGTATGGAATGTTTCAGCAGCCGGAACAATAACAGCCGGTGGTGACGGATTTAATTTTGTTACCGTTACCTGGACAAATCCGGATAAACAGCAATCTGTTAGCATAAACTATAAAAATTTAAACAATTGTGTTTCAGCTTCGCCTACCGTATGTATTATTAATTATTATCCGTATGCAACAGCCATTGATCCAGCCCTTGTACCACAATTTGTAGACCCAATGCCTCATTTTGCAGCCGGGCTCAGGGTGAATGCCAAAGCAGGTGGCAACCTGTTTGTTAAAGCTGAATTGACACGCCAGATAGCATTGTCAACAGGAACGGTACTCAGTACCGGAACAATTGGCGATACCCCGGAAATAGGTAAGGGAAATTATGCCGGTTATGCCGTTTCTAAAGACGGAACTACCTATGGACCGACTATGTGGCCTGCACAGACCATCGAATGCCAGCAGGGAAATGGAGTAACTGTTCAGTACATTAATAACCTGGTAGGAGTTCATTACAGCGATTTCAATATTTTGGCCGACCAGACTCTTATGATGAACGGGTACGTTCAGAATGGAGATCCTCTACTTGATCCTTATACGGGAGATATACCAATGGTAGTCCACCTTCATGGTGGAGAAATGCCTTCGAATTCGGATGGCGGCCCGACGGCCTGGTTTATGCCTACCGGTAATGACCTGAAGGGACCCGGTTTTCTTTTTAACGCATCGACTCTAGCCACTTATCCGAATAAACAGGAAGCTACTACGTTGTGGTACCATCCTCACGATCAGGGATTGACTCGTATTAATGTCTATACAGGACTTTGCGGTTATTATTTTCTGAGGGGAACGGCAGAAGAAACAGCCAAACTTCCGGGATGGTCGGGTGACGATAAAGTTCAGGAAGTAACACCTGAAGGGAAATCAGCAACTTTCAACGGAACGAACACTTATCTTCCGGAAATTGAACTTGCTGTGCAGGACCGTATGTTTAATACCAAAGGTGAATTGTTCTGGCCCGTAAACCCTACAAATCCGGATTTACATCCTTACTGGACTCCCGAATTCTTCGGAAATGTCATGACCGTAAACGGGAAAAGCTGGCCATATCTGAGTGTTGCTCCCCGTAAATATCGATTCCGTATGTTGGATGGTTGCAATGCCCGATTTTTAAATATGTGGCTTATGAATCTTGCCACTTCAACCAATGGGCCTAAAATAACTGTAATTGGTACTGATGGCGGTTTGCTGGATGCTCCTGTTGACCTGGATCCTGCCAGTGGTAAAACCGTATTTATGGCTCCGGCTGAACGGTTCGATGTGGTGATCGACTTTACAGGCGTCCCTGAAGGAACTGTTTTCACCCTAATGAATGATGCCAATGCACCCTATCCGGACGGAGATCCTGTTGTTGAGGGTATTACCGACCGTATTATGCAATTTGTGGTAAACGGGAAACTCATTGATGCCGTATCCGGTGATCCTACCGGTATAGACAAGAGTTTATTGCCTGAAAATTTAAGAACAGAAAATCCTATGATCAAACTGACGGATTTTGCCGGAAACTTATCAATGGGTGTTACTCCTGTTTTAAAAAGACAGATATTATTAAATGAAGTGTCGGGTGCCGGTGGTCCGGTCCAGGTGTTATTCAATAATTCTCATTTTGATGAAGGTGAACAATCAGTTGGAACACCTCAGGGATTTGGAGGCCCGACAGAAATGCCTACTGAAGGAACCACTGAAATTATGCAGATTGTTAATACGACGATTGATGCCCATCCTATTCACATCCATCTGGTTCAATGGCAGTTGGTAAGCAGACAAGCTTTTAACAGGGATCTTTATCTGAATGCCTATAACGATGCATGGGCTGCGCATATTCCTTCAATACCTATCTGGCCTGCCGGTTTAGGCTATCCGGGAGGTGCAGGTTCGCCCTACCCATATTTAACACCGAATGGGGATAATGCTGTGGGAGGAAATCCTGCCGTTTCACCATTCCTTACGGGTTCGGTCATTCCGGCAAATCCGGAAGAAAATGGATGGAAAGATGATGTAAAAGCTCTACCGGGAGAAGTGACTACTTTTGTTGTCCGAATCGCTCCAACCGACAAAGCCATTAATTCAACACCTGCTGAACTGTTATTGCCATTCGATCCAAGTATCGGACCGGGTTATGTATGGCACTGCCATATCATTGATCACGAAGACATGGATATGATGCGTCCGTTGGTCATCCAACCTTCTGCACTCAGGTATCCACAAATTACGGCCCAGCCTCAACCATTGGTAACCTGTATAGGAACTACCGAAACTATTTCGGTAACAGCAACCAGTGATACGGAAATTACATACTTGTGGCAGATTAGTACAGATAGTGGAACGACATGGAGCGATTTGTCAAACAGTGCTCCTTATTCAGGAGTTCTGACATCATCCTTGCATATCAATCCGATTACATTACTTATGAGTGGACTCAGGTATCGTGCAAAATTAACTAATATTGATGGGGTTACTACTTCGGATGCAACGTTGCTAACCGTAAATACTGCTGTTGCAGTAAGCGTTGACATAACTGCAAACAAGAATAATGTATATGCAAGTCAGTCGGTAAGGTTTACACCGACACCTGCAAATGGTGGAACTGCACCCACTTACGAATGGCTTGTAAATTCTACAGTTGTGGGAACAGGCAATACCTTTACATATGCACCGGCTAACGGCGATCAGGTTGCGGTAAGAATGACTTCGAATACTCTTTGTGTTACCGGAAATCCTGCAACATCAGGTGCGATTTTAATGAACGTTTTACCTTCTGTATCAGCAGGATCGGATGGCGATTGGAATACACCTGAAACATGGACCAATCTAACTGTTCCTACTATTGCTGATGACGTAGTTATTCCGGTTGGTAAAACAGTGACCATCAATGTCGCAGATGCAGTTTGTAATTCAGTTCTTGTAGAAGGAATATTAACAAGTACCATTGGTAGTCATACTATGACTGTTGCTACTGATGTCAGAACGGATGATATGTTTAGAATTGGTGCAAATACCCTGATAATAAATGGTGCTACCAGTGGCGATGGAGTGATTCATGCAGCATCGGGTACTGTTGTTTATGGTGGAACGGCAGCTCAGACAATTTCAAATATTGATGCTAACATTATGAACAACCTGATCATTGACAATAAAGTTGGTGTTACATTGCCGGCTACCACCCTGACTGTAAGTACAACACTTACCATCAATGCAGGCGCTAAGTTGACAAATCCTGAAGCTTCCAACCTGACGGTGAAGGATGTTATGATTAACAGCGATCCGGTTAACGGAACAGGTACATTTGTTGATAATGGGACAACAACTACTACGGTGGGCGGTGTGGCAAATGTTCAACAATATCTGACAGCCGGTCGAAACTGGTATGTATCAAGTCCAGTGACAACAGGTATTACCGCTGATATTGCAACTGCAACCAGTATCCAAAGTTACACTGAATCAACAGCAACCTGGGTCTTGGAAAGTTCGACCCTGGACGTCCTGAAAGGATATGTAGCAAGCATTTCAACAACAGGTAATATCATATTTGCCGGTGATGCATTAAATACCGGTGTTCAAACAATGGATCTGACCCGTACAGGTGCTTCTAAAGCAGGTTATAATCTGGTTGGTAATCCGTATCCTTCTTATCTGAATTGGGATGATGTCTCAACCGGCTCAAGTAACCTTGAATCGACAATGTGGTATCGTACGAGAAATGCAGGGAATACAGCTTATGTGTTTGATACTTATAACGCTAACGGAAGTGTAGGTACCAATAACAACGGCATTCGGGTAACCGCACAGATTCCTCCGGTTCAGGCATTCTGGGTCAGAGTAGCCTCCGGAACATTAGGATCTTTAGCCCTTGACAATACTATGCGTTCGCACGAAGGTGCTGTATTGAACCGGTTGAAATCTCCTGAAATGTTTAATTCGACTTTGCAAAAATTGTATTTACAGGTGTCAAATGGCACAAACAGTGATGAAGCGATTGTGGCCTTCAATCCGAATGCTCAGAATGGATTTGATCCATATGATTCGGAAAAGATGTCAAATGGCAATGCACTGGTTCCTGAGATTTACACTTTTGCCGGCATAGAGCCGGTAGTCATCAATAGTCTGTATGATGTTACTTCAAATCAGGAGCTTGCATTAGGATTTACAACCGGTGAAACTAATATTTTCACAATTCAGGCTACCGAAATCAGTAATTTTGATCCCGACACTAAAATTATATTGAGAGATAAACAATTGAATGTAGAAAAGGAACTCACCACTATGAATAATTATAGTTTCAATTCGACACCGGTTACAACTTCAACACGTTTCAGTATTGCATTTAAATCGAATACGATAATAACAGGTGTGAATACTAATTCGGGATCAGGAAGTGAATCAATATACATTTACAGAAATCAAGATAATCAGATTACTGTAAACCGGGTTGATGCCATTGGTGAAGGAACTGTTACTGTTTGCAATGCACTGGGTCAAAAACTTGTAAGCATGCCAACAACCGGTGCAGTTACATTGATTGATAAAAAATTATTACCAGGAGTTTATATGGTAATAGTTGATGTTGAAGGAAAGAGTACAAATAAGAAAATAAAACTGTATTAAATGTTATTTATTTCTTATCAGAAAACCTATAGTCACTCTTTAAATCCAATTCCGAAAGGAGTTGGACGTGAAGAAATTTAAGATAGAAATATTTTTTCATTGATTATCATTGCTCAATTTATTTGCACTTTTAGTAAATTTCCCATTTCTGTTCAATTCAGGAATGGGATTTTTAGTTGATATTTCTTTGATTCTTGATTGTAATTGTGCTCTGCCAAAATAAAAACCGAACCACACAATAGATATAATATTTTTGCCAATGTTATCGAATCGTAAATTTTTGAATACCTATAACTATTGTGGTTTTATATTTTTGTATTGTTTTATTTAGAAAAGTAGAAGTAAATAGATTTCTAAAAATATCCCTGGTAAAAAAGGGATGGCCGAATAGTTGCTAATTAAAAATAAACGACAGTACCCTAATTGAAAAACTCATAACGGGATCATAAAAAGCAATAAGTTTATACTATTTCTGAGCTAATAACAGTTAAGCAAATTAATAGTGTTGTTATTAAAAACAAAATGTAACAAATAACAATAAATCAGACGAATAAGAATTATATACGACTTTTGGCTGATTAATAACTACGACTTTTTCCCTATATTAAATGCGACATTCGTCAAATAAATTCAGACTTTTAAGTTATAATTAATCAACCGCTGTTTGGTAATTTTACCCCTATAATCCGGTTGGAAAACGGAACTCAATTTACAGCATTCTTATTGTTAACAAATTGTCTGCTAATTTTGAAAATAGCACAATAAACCTGATAACCAAATATGAATTTCTTAAGAATACATGTTCCTTTTTTTTTGTAAAGAATCTTTTAATGATTAATAAATCATCAAATAACAATTGTGATAAATTGTATCATTTGTTTAATTGTTATTCCTTTTTTTTAGTAAAGGTCTAGTTGTACAAGTAATTGTTAATTATACTTTTAGTATCTCTCAATTGGTTATTCCTGAAGATAAGTCCTTAGGAACTACTAAGTTGTAAGGATATTCTACGTTTGTTGTTTCCCTTGAAATAATAATTATTAAGTTTTCCTTAAATTTTAAGGGGAAGACTGTATACTCAGGTATCAAAAACTCAAACGGAAAATATGGATTGATGTTTTTTCTAATTTCAGGTATATCAATAGTTTTGTTTTTGTAAAAAGAATCAGATTGAACTCGTTAAATTTCAAATTGTCGGATACTATGAAAGTCTATGTTTCAAGAACTATTATTTATAAATGAGATAAAAAATCACAAATGAAAAAGCCTGATATAATAATAGTAGATGATCATCAGATCTTCAGACAAGGTGTTAAATCAATTGTTACAATTGAAAATATTGCGAATGTAATCGGAGAGGCAACCAATGGTGAAGAGTTTCTGATACTCCTTACGCATTTAAAACCGGACCTGGTTTTACTTGATATTGACATGCCGAAAATGAATGGGCTTGAAGCGACTAAAAAAGCGATAGAATTATATCCTGATTTGAAAATAATTGCTTTCACAATGTTTGGAGATGAAGAATATTTTGTTAGAATGATAGATTTGGGAGCAGTGGGTTATATTTTGAAATCCAGCAATATAAGCGAACTTGAAAAAGCAATTCAGGTGATAATGAAGGGCGAAAAGTATTTTTCGAATCATCATTTTATTCCAACATAAATTATGTTGCAAATTAAGGAAACAACATCATCAACAACGACATCAACAACATAAAAAATTCATAGATAAGAATTATAGGAAATAGAGACTTTTTCCATCCTGGTTTTGAATAATTTACTTTTGTATTTTAAAGACTATTCTAATTTTCCCTTGCTGAAACGCAAACAATTAAAAAATAGTTATAGGTATGAAAAAAATTTGCCCATTGATAGTATTCGTATTTTTTCTGGGATTAAAAATTTATGGACAGCATAGTGTTGATTTTCGCTCAAAGACCGGTGGGTCAGGAAGCTGTGAGGTTTCTAAAGCCGGTGAAACATACGCGGGACATGAATGGACTAAGGCTTCTATCGGGATCTCCCCTGGTTTGACTGGTAAGATTGAACTAAAGGGTGCAGATGTCAATGTTGATAGTACAGGGTACACAGCTTCACCTTTGTCTGCATCAGTTCAGAGCCATTTACATCTTATCAGGGGATTAATAAACAATACTGCTGCAACTGCAGAATTGAAAGCCGGGATGTATGCCATTGGACCAAAAACTTCTTACGATGGTTATATCGGGACTTTTCCAAGACTTACTGATGCAATTACGAAAATAACATCAGTCCCTTTAACCGGGAATATAATTTTTGAGTTTCAGCCTGATTATAAACCTTCTGTTGAAACTTATCCACTTAATTTAAATTCAACGATTTCCGGCAGTGAGACTTCAACCATCACATTCAGGCCGGCATCAACTGTAAATTCAGTCATTAATTTTTCTACTTCCGGAACTGTAGTGAATAATTCAGGGGCAGACTATATTATTTTTGATGGCAGGAATGGCGGTATTGGCTCCAACCAGTTCCTGCAATTCGATGACTTGGAATATTATCAATCGACAATTTTAATTTCTAAGGATGCACTCCACAACAAATTTTTGTATTGTATTTTCAAAGGTTCTACAACTACGAATGAAACAGGTATTCTAACAATACAGTCACCTGTATTGGGCAATAATTTTAATACCGTTGATCATTGCGATTTTAATGGATATGGAAACGTAAATAACTGTATTTTTACAAAGGGAGTTACATCTGATCTCACCATTACAAACTGTAATTTTTTTGATTTTAGAAAAGGTGCCGGGATCAATATCTTCAACGGAAGTAACAATGCTTTTCTCGACCATAATAATTTCTATCAAACAAAACCATATACCGGTTTTAATGGTACTACTTCCGGAATTATTATTAATGGAGGTGATAATTGCGTAATCAGCAATAATAACATTGGAGGAAACAGTCCTGGATTAAACGGAACCTGGATGTTAGACAAGACTTCTGCTGCCGATTATAGTTTTACAGGTATTAATGCAACATTATTAGCAACAACAAGTAAAATATACAACAATAGAATTCAAAACTTTTACTGGAAATCAAATTTGTCAACCTGGACAGGAATAAATGTATCGGGTACTGTAAATGTTGGGACAGATGGTGCAAATTACATTGGAAATAATTCAGGGAATGACAATATTTTACTTAAATATTATTCGTATTATTCATCAACGGTTATCGGAATAAATTCTGCAGGAGCTGCAAATATCGAAAATAATATTATTGGTTCCATTACAACACAATTGAATGAATTGACATCCTCTGGAGTCAGTTTTACAGGAATAAATTCAACAGGATCAGGGAAAATCAATCAAAATACCATTGGAAGCTCTACCGTATCCAATAGTGTTAACATCTCTCCTCAACCAACAGCAGGATATATACAAAATGTTTATGGAATCTATTCTTCCGGAGTATCTGCTGTAATTACAAATAATATTGTTGCAAATATTAATAATGCCTCGACTGTTTCTTCCGGTCTTACAAGAGGTATAATCATTTTAAATATAACTAATAGCGCAACAGTTTCTTCAAATAATATTCATTCAATTTCAACTTCTCAACCCGTAACTTCTTCAGGAAATTCTGCCAGTCTGGATGGAATTAATATACAATCAACTAATTCTTCCACAGTGACAATTTCCGGAAATTTAGTTTATGATTTGATAAATTTAAGTGATGCATCAATTAGTATTAACGGGATAGTTTGTAATTGTACAAATGCAAAAAATACAGTTGATAAAAACTATATTCATAGTTTTAAATCCGCTTCAAATACTGCAATTCAAAATGGAATTAATATTCCAAATGGGGGTGCAACCTTTCAGAACAATGTCATCAGGTTGGGAATTGATATTTCAGGCAATTCAATAACCAGTACTGCCCAAATTAATGGAATTACAAAAACATCAAGCGGTTCATGTCATTTTTATTTCAATACAGTTTATATCGGAGGATCAAATGTGACATCAGGATCAGTAAAAACCTATGCGTTGTATTTTTCTGGAAAATCGGGTTCTGTTGAAAATTTGAAGAATAACATTTTTGTCAATTCGCGTACCAACAATATACCCAATAAATTGAATTATGCAGTTTTGGAGCCTTTAACTACTTCTACGAACTGGTCGTCAGATTATAATATTTATTATGTTACCCCAACAGATGGAAAATTGAGCTTTATTAATAAATCTGATGTGTTAATTCTGAAAGACCTTCAAAATTCATATACGGGTACTGAAATGCATTCAGGTTTCGGTGATCCGTTGTTATCACACCCCACAGATGCATTTGAAACATTGGATTTGAAACCTGCAAACTTTAGTCCTGTGGAAAGTGCCGGAATAGAAATCACAGGAATCACAGATGATATAACCGGTACTCTTAGAAATTCAAATACGCCTGTTGATATAGGTGCCTATTCGGGCAATTTTGGTCGCGATAATACGACTCAGAATATCTTTTATCCGGTAATTCAATGCGCTGAGTTAGGAAATACCTGTTTGTTGACAAACCGGTTAACGAAAAATTTTGCTGCTATTACTGATAATGCTAACGTGATTAGCATTCTGTCAGGGACTAAACCAAGACTCTATTACAAGTTAGATTCAAATAATAATGCTTTTGTGGGAAATACCGCGTCGGATAATGGCTGGAAATGGGTAGAAGCAACCGGGATAAGCTCTCCTTTTGATTTCAATATTGATTATAGTTTATTATTTGGTGGTCCGGTTGTGCTCAGTTCAAATATACAATACTTTGTGGTTGCTCAAGATACGGCAATCGTGCCCAATGTTACTTTTAACCCTCCAAAGGGAGCAGCAGGTGGAAACGTGTCACCGGAAGGAATGAAAGCTCCGGGATCGCCATATTCATATACAATTGTCCATACTGTGCCATCAACATTGAATGTTGGCACGGGACAAACGTATGATACTTTAACAGGAAAAGGTGGCGTGTTTGAGGCAATAAATACAGGAGCAATAGTTGAGAATACTAAAGTTATTATTAAATCAAAAATTTCAGAACCCGGTACGTATTACTTAAATCAAATAACTGAAGATGGACCCAATGCAGGAACACTTACCATGACCATTCAGTCCGATGGAAACCCATATTTGATAAATGGACTAAATTTATCAAATCCTTTAATCCATTTATCCGGGGTTAAACGATTGAAAATAGATGGAGGTGCAACTAAATTGTTGACTTTTAGAACTGAAAATTTAAATCCCTTACAAACAAAATGTGTTTTTCAGTTTGATAATTCATGCCGGGACGATTCCCTCGTTAATTGCATTATAGAAAGCAATTTAAGTTCGTCAACATTGGGAGCCATAAATATCGGGGCGGATGGAACGAATAATGTCACCATTTTACAAAATGATATCAGGGATGCACGTGGAAGTGTATTAGGTTCTCCAACAATAGGAATCTCATCAAATTCTGTTGGTAGTACCTTGAATATCATTAAAAACAATATCTACAACTTGAAAAACGCAGATTCTTATGGAATTTATCTTGACTATGTTGCAAACGGATGCTCCATTACAGGGAATAGCTTTTATATGGAACACGGCATTTCAGCAGTCGGATCGTTTACGGGAATCTGGGTAAGTTATTCGAATAATCATTTTATCTCCGAAAACTATGTGGGAGGATCTGCACCCAAATGTGGAGGTACTGATCCATTTACACTATCAGGTTTGGGAACATTCACCGGTATTTCAACCTATAGAACAAGCATACCTGAAGTGATTCTGCAGGGAAATACAATTCAGAATGTGAAAATGACAAATACATCAACTCCTGTTTTCTATGGAATTAATAATAATTATGGACCGGTCATAATCACTTCAAATACAATCGGTAGCAACTCGGTTCCAAAATCTGTTCAAATAGCAGGAACAGGTATTTCAGCCGGTATCATTCAAAGCTATTTAGGAACAATAAATTCGAGTACCATTGAAAAAAATACAATTGCCAATATAAGTCTGACAAACAGCACGGGCAGTCCGACATTTTGTGCTTTAAATATGGAGGGTGGGATAGTCAGAATGAATACAATCTTCAATATCGGATCATCGGTTCAAACACTATCTCCTGTAATTAGTGGTATTAATAACTCGTATGGAGTACCTTCAAACGAGTTTTCAAATAATGTAATATCTTTAAATGGGGGTGAGGCTACCTGCTCTACGATCTATGGCATTTATGAAGGCTCATCATTAGGATCTACCGGATATTATTATAATTCAATAAATATAGTCGGAACTGCTTCCAATACTGCTTCTACATATGCTTTATATCGTTGCGCGTATGGTACAAGTGTTTTAAATAATAATATTTTTGTCAATACCAGAACGGGTGGTACTGGAAAGCATTATGCCATTTATTCAAATGTTGTTTCAGGTTTAACCTCAGATTTTAATGATTTGTATGTTGCAGGATCGACTTTGGGCCATTATGGAAGTGACGGAACGGCAAACGATATAACTACCTTAAGCGGCTGGAAAAATACAGCAAAACAAGATGCAAATTCGATATGTACTGATCCATTGTTTAATCCTCAACCCTATTTAATTCCTGAAAATAGTTCTCCGGTAAATAGTTCCGGAATACCTGTGGCTACTGTTATAACTGATCTTACAGGAAAAAAACGGAATCCAATCGTACCAACTTTAGGAGCCTATGAACTGGATTGTATCGGAGTATCAGATGGTGGTACTATTAAAGGCGATCAGTTAATTGGCATTGCAACCATCCCTGAATTAATTGCCAGTGCAACTCCTGCCAGTGGCTATTTTGGAAAGCTAGAATATAAATGGCAAAATTCAGTGTCGCCTTTTTCTGTGTGGAATGACATAACAACCAGCAATATGTCCACTTATCAACCAGGATTGGTGACCGAAACAATTCTGTTGAAACGATTGGCTCGAACCACATGCATGACAGGTTGGTCGGAAGCAGCAGCATCCAATGTAGTCACTTTAACATTTAATTTGAATAAATGGATGGGAGCTTCTGATTCTGACTGGAATAATCCTGTTAACTGGACATTAAATAAGGTACCCGAACCTGACGAAAATATTGTTTTTGCGGATCATCCATTGCATGAATGTACTTTAGATCAAAACCGGACAGTGAATGACATTACGAATCATCAATCGGATTACAACCTGAATATAAATGGGAAAACACTTACAGTTAAAGGGGATCTGGACTTTACGAATGGGGCACAATTAAAAACGGACACTCAAAATTCTACGTTGGTGTTTTCCGGTTCAACATTTCAACCGATTCCTTCAAATCTATTTGTCAATAATCAGGTTTATAATTTAACTGTCGATAATGCAGCAGGAGTTTCACCGGCTTCTGATTTTACGGTCAGTCATGTATTAACTATAAATGCCGGCAAACAATTAATAATACCTTCCAATAGGTTTCTAACTGTTACCGGGAGTATTATTAACAATGCCGGGACATCCGGTTTGATATTAAAAACGAACCCTGTTGGTGAACTTCCGAATGGCTCTATCATTTTTCACAACGATATGACTTCAGGTTCAAATTTACCGGCAACTGTCGAAATGTATTCTAAAGCCTCTAAGGTAGATGGATATTTCAAATGGCAATTCTTTGGTGTTCCGCTTAAGTCTGTTGAGGCTTACCCAACATTTAACGGTTCATATGTCAGAGAAATGCACGAGGAAATTGATGGTATTGGTCATTGGGAACAACTGCAGAATGAATCTGTTTTGCAATCATTCAGAGGATATGAAATCACTCAGGAAACCGCTAAAATAATTCGTTTCGAAGGAAATCTGGAAAATGCTGATTTTGGACCGGTACAACTCTCGTACACATCGGATGTGACCTACAAAGGTCAACATCTGATTGGTAACCCCTACACAGCTGCCATTACGATTAGAAATGATGCTGATCCTTCTAATTCACTCACTTTTGGTGAAGGTATGAATAAAACGGTCTACTTATATAATACAGGATCGATTAAAGACTGGTCTGACAATCCAACATTCGGCGACGGAAACAGTAATGTAGCAGGACAGTATTTAGCGATTCCACAAGAGCATGCCGGGTATGACCTTTTACCATCATCAATTCCCTCCATGCAGGCATTTCTTGTAATGGTGAAAACTCCAGGACCAACTGCAACTATAGCAATACCTTATTCTTCTACCGGAACCATAGTAAAGAATTCAACATTACAGCGGGTAAGGCATGAAGAAGAAATATTTACACGAATTGATGTTGAAGGTGCCGGATATGGCGATCGTATGTGGATATTTACGAACCCGGCTTGTTCCCGTGGTTTTAATAACGGTTGGGACGGGCTCAAATTATTGGGCTCAAATATTTCACCTCAAATTTTTGCTGTAGAAGCAGATGGAGATTATCAGGTGAACACGATTGATGATATAAACAACACGTATATCGGTTTTAAGGCCGGGATTGATACAATCTATTCGTTGACTTTTACTCACCAAAAAAAAGATCCACGATATAATCACTTGTATCTTATGGATGTATGTAAAAATAAAACTGTTGAAATTAGTTCAACCGGATCAACATATAACTTTAATTCCGAATCGTGTAAAGACGTTGAAAAGCGATTTAAAATTATTGCAACTTATGAAGATTTAGACATTAATACGGATACAAATTGTGTAGATAATAAATATCAACCAATATCGGTTTTTAATTCCGGAATGACCATTTTAATTAAAAATCAAAGCAATTTAAAAGGGTCTTTTTCCCTCTTTAATATTGCAGGTCGTTTAATTCAAATGACTCCGTTTCAAGCCAGCGGAATAACAACGTTGAAAACTCAAATTCCGACAGGTCTGTATCTTGTAAAAGCTATAACAACGGACTTTGAGCTTACTAAAAGGCTAATGCTTCATAAATAAAAAAAGAAATTATGCATCTGTTTTAAAGTTTGAAATAGATTTCTAAGTCTGTACTTTCATATTTAATTCAAAGAAGTATATTTCGTTAGATTTTAGTAGTTGTTCATTAAGCTGTCAAATAAGTGTAACTCTTATTTGACAGCTTATTTTTTGATCATACAGGTCGAATATCAGGAGCGTGTTTATTCGTATGAATTGATGAGAATCACCCACTGTGACTGATTAAACATAGTTGGAAGTGAATAAAAAATTAAAATGCTGTATCCAAACTTAATTCTCTTCTCTGAATTTGTATTCGAAAGTGGCGGGGTAGGTTGTTGATTAAGAAGAAATAATGTGAAATGTGAAATTGTTTTGGACAACAAAACACAGAATGCTCCTTTAGTACGAGTACTATACACTCTTAAATGCCTAGGAAAATTAGTCCTGTTAGAAAAAGGTTTCAAACTTTAAGACTATTTATAGTAATACTTCATCCACTATTTTTACTACAATAAATTCTGTAATTTTTATAAATATAAAATCATATCAAAAAGCATCACTCCAGTTAACGCAAATATGTAGTAAACCATTTAAATATAAAATAAAATATGAAGAATAAATACTTACCACCTCGATCATTCTTATCGAAAAAAAACATTCTAAGTCTTATTATTTTAATGGGTTTACCCTTTACTGGGTTTTCACAAAATGTAGGCATAAGTCCTAATGGATCAGTTCCTGCTAATAAAACAGCCGGGTTGGATGTTAATTTTCCTGATAAAGGACTTCTTATCCCACGTTTATCGTTAACCGAAACTACAGCTTCCTATCCATTAGCAGCTCATGTTACCGGAATGGTTGTTTATAATACGTCAACGATTGGTGATGTAATACCCGGTTATTACACCAATGACGGCACTAAGTGGAATCCGATTTCTTTAAAAGCAAATAATGCCGGTGATCTTCAGTATTGGGATGGAACAAACTGGGTAATAATTCCTATTGGAAATTCAGGACAGGTGCTTCAAATTAATAGTTCCGGTATACCTACCTGGTCATCCGCCAATTCGCCGACTCTTACTACAAAATCAGTCACTTCAATTACGTCGATATCGGCTGCAAGTGGTGGTCTTATATTGAATGACGACGGAACTCCGGTTTTAGCCTATGGAGTTTGTTGGGCAACTGCTGCAGGTCCGACAATTGCTGATAGTTTTACCACTAATGGTGCAGGAATCGGAAGTTTTTCAGCCAACATATCCGGATTAACTACTTCAACAATTTATTATGTAAGAGCCTATGCAACTACAGCTAATGGAACCACTTATGGCAACGAGCTGAATTTTACTACTCCATAAAGGACCCTGAATTTCAAAATTACGGAATCCCTAAAATAAAATTATTCAATACTATAAAAAATAAGAAATATGAAAATTTTTACTAAAAAAACAACAACTGGGTTCCATAAAAAAATGTATGGGCTATTGATAGCACTGATAATTTCATTGTCGGGATTTTCTCAAAATGTGGGTATAAATGCTTCAGGGGCTCAGCCCAATGCCTCAGCCGGTTTAGATATTGATTTTACAAATATGGGCCTTCTTATTCCAAGAGTGAATTTGGTCAGTACAACCAGTTTTGCGCCATTATCTGCCCATGTCGCAGGTATGGTGGTTTATAACACTGCAACAGCCAATGATGTTACACCTGGATTCTATTGCGATAATGGTACGAAATGGATCTCCGGATTTATAAAGGGTCAGTCATTGGGAGATATGCTTTACTGGAATGGCACAGACTGGTTGAGAATCCCAATCGGAGTTCCCGGACAATACCTTCAGATATCCGGAGCTTTTATTCCAACCTGGGGTGGTAATATCTTTTCAACCCTTACTACTGCTGCAGCTACTTCAATAACCGGAGCAACTGCCATTTCGGGGGGTAATATTACAAGTGATGGTGGTTCGGCAGTCGTTCAACGTGGTGTCTGCTGGAAAGCAACACAGGGTGCAACAATAGCCGACTTTAAAACAACAGATGGAAGTGGAACAGGTACATTTGTAAGTAATCTGACAGGTCTTTTGCCTGTTACAGCTTATTATGTCAGGGCGTATGCGATTAATAATTCAGTTGTAAATTATGGAAATGAAGTTTCTTTTACAACTCTTCCTGTTTTACCAACTTTAGCTGCAACAACAGCTGCCACAGCTATCACTGGAAGTAACGCTACTTCAGGTGGTAGCATAACTTCTACAGGTGGTGCTTCCATAATTGAAAGAGGCGTTTGTTATTCAACGACAACGACCCCAACAATTGTTAACTCTAAAGTCATTGATCCTTCGCCCGGGTCTGGTTCTTTTATAAGCAGCCTTGGGGGTTTAGTAGGATTCACAACTTATTATGTACGTGCTTATGCAACAAATAGTGTTGGAACAGCGTATGGCGCTCAGATTTCATTTACTACATTAAGAATCCCTCCAATATTAACAACTGTGGCAGCAAGCAGTATCACCGGTACGTCAGCTGTATCAGGAGCCAGTATGACATGGGGTGGCGGTGGCTATTCCAATTATCAGGCCTATGGTGTGGCTTATTCTACAACTTCCAATTCTGCCACTCCGACTAAAGTTGCCACCAATTCAAACAACGGAGCTGTAAATATAAACGTTCCAATTGCACCATGGGTTACAAATATTACTGGTTTGACCGCAAATACAACATACTTTATCCGTTCTTATCTGGATGTTTATCCATCAGGTACCGGTCCCTGGACAACGATATATGGAAACGAATTAAGTTTTACGACAGGAAGTCCGACAGCACCAATAATTACTGCAACAACCGCTATTACCGGACTCTCGGCGAATACAGCTAATACAGGAGGAACAATTTCGTCAGACGGTGGTTCGTCAATAACAGTCAAAGGAGTCTGTTGGGGGCTCAGCCTGAATCCTGTATTAGGAAGCGGTAATTTTACGTCTAATGGTTCAGGTTCGGCCACGTTTACAAGTAATATAACCGGCTTAACGGGAAATACATCCTACCATGTAAGATCATATGCAACGAATATTATCGGAACTTCATACGGACCGGACGTTCAGTTTACAACCTGGGTGCAGGCCGCTTATACAGTAGGTCAAAATGTGGGCTACGGCTGGTGTGCATATGTTGCACCGGATGGTAGCGGATATATCGTGAGTCCTGATATTTTACCTGTTTCGCCTGCTACAACATTTACCTGGGGTTGTAATAATGTACACGTTGCTGTTGGTACTGCACTGGGTACCGGAAAAACGAATACCGATCTGATTATTGCATCTTGTGGAGCTACTACTGCAGCCGGAATCGCGAGAGCATATACAGGTGGCGGTTTTAACGACTGGTTCCTCCCATCAAGCAGCGAGTTTCAACTGGTAGCAACAAATTATACTCTGTTTGCTTTCTCTGGTGGATACACGAGTTATTTCACTTCCAGCGAATATGGAACAAATTATACCTATGCAAATAGTTATTTCTATACCGGATCACAAGCTTATTCAAGCGGATCACAGCGAATTGGTGACTCCTTTACCCATGCAATCAGAGCAATGCGTGTCGTTGCGGCGCCTGCCTTGCCTTCAGTTACTACAACTGCAATATCAAATATTGGAGGAGGTTCTGCAACAAGTGGAGGAAATGTTACCAGTGACGGTGGTGCAACAGTAACTGCTTATGGAGTCTGTTGGAGTACTTCTGCCGGACCAACTGTTGATCTTCCAGCCAAGACTGTCGATGGAACAGGAACGGGAATATTTGCAAGCTCAATAGCATCATTAAATTCAGGAACAAAATATTATGTCAGGGCTTATGCCACTAATATTAGCGGTACTTCTTACGGAGCAGAAGTTAATTTTACAACCCTTGCGGCAACTGCACCTGTTCTTTCGACCGATCCTGTTACCGGAGCAGGCGGTGCAGTGGCAACCGGTGGCGGAAATGTGACGAGCGATGGCGGAGCAGCTGTTACAGTACGTGGAGTCTGCTGGGATACGTCAGCAAGTCCGACTACAGCACTTTCAACTAAAACTTCAGATGGTACCGGAATCGGAACATTTGTAAGCTCTCTGACAGGGCTGACAGTGGGTACAACCTATTATGTAAGGGCTTACGCAACCAATAGTGTCGGGACGACTTACGGCAACGAGGTGAACTTTACACAGCCCAGTGCAGGATTACCTACCGTCTCGACAACAGCATTAAGTAATATTTATGCTTCAACTGCTACCAGTGGTGCGGATGTCACAGGTGATGGTGGTTCACCAATAACCGCTGTAGGTATTTGCTGGAGTACTTCTACAGGACCAACAATTGCACTTCCTACTTCTACATATGTCGGGGCCAGTCTGGGAGCTTTTGCAAGTGATCTCTTTGGACTTTTACCAACAACAACCTATTATGTCAGAGCTTATGCGACAAATGCCAATGGAACAAGTTATGGAGCCGAATTAAGTTTCACAACTTTAGCTGCTTCCACGCCAATTATAGTGACAAATCCAGTCACCAACTTAATTGGATCCTTAACTGAAGGCGGAGGAACTTTGACAAGTGATAATGGTTCTGCTCTTTCAGCGGTAGGAACTTGCTGGAGCACTGCGGCCGACCCGACAATTGTTTCAAACCTGGGGTTTACAAATGAATCTCAATATTTAATGTCTGCTCCTCCTTTTACGTATTTTAGTAATATGAACAATCTTACTATTGGTACTACCTATCACTTCAGGGCTTACGCGACAAATGCAAACGGAACTTCGTACGGTGCTGACGAATCGTTTGTGGCAACAGCTGCAACTCTTGGTCAGACTGTTAGTGGAGGATTGATGTGGGGATATGTTTTCTCGGTAGATGGAACCGGTGCTCATGGATTGTTAGCTGATATGTGGGGATATGGAGTTTCAGACTGGGGTTGTTCGTCAACCGTTACAGGCGCAACCGGAACTGCAATTGGTACAGGTGTGGCGAATACAACTTCAATTATAAATGACATCACAACAAATGCCTGTATAAGTGCTTCTCCAATGCTTGCTTTTGCTGCACAGATTTGTAAATACAATGGTATTGACTGGTATCTACCTTCTAAAGATGAAATGGATCTGTTGTGGACGAATCAAAATGCAGACACAACAGGCGGACTTAGTGGAAATCTTATTAGTGCACAGTCAACAGCTCCTTTCTGGAGTTCTTCAGAAATAAGTGCGACGGATGTGTGGAATTTCGATGGCACTACATGGTTAAATACCGGTTTAAAATCGGCACAAAACATTGTCTGGCCAATTCGTTCTTTCTAATATGGGATTGAAAGTAATAATTTATAAGAATCAAATTGCTTCAAAACCATTAATAAATTAGCACAATGAAAAAATATATAATCATTTCCACTATATTCCTGTATTGTTCAGGCATTTATTCTCAGGGGGTTTATAACAACGGTGCGAAAATCGCAGTTGGTATAGGGTCATACCTGACAATCGGAGGATCGGCCGGTAATTTGCAAAATGAGGCTAATGGCTCAATTGATTTGTCGGGGACGCTCTCTTTAACAGGTAATGTTATAAATAACGCTACTGGCTCTGATGTCCTTGCAACGGCAGCTCCCGGAAGTGCCGTGATTCTTAATGGAACCACCGCACAGACTTTAGGAGGCTCCACTAGTATACCTTTTATGTTTCCGGACCTGACCATCAATAATCCGGGTGGAATTGTCTTTTCCAACAGTGCCCGGGTGAATGGCAATCTGATTTTATCCTCCGGGTTGGTGGATGTTGGCAATACTAATTTTATATTCGGATCGTCCAGTCTGGTAATGGGAACCCCTTCCACAACAAATATGATCATTGCTTCGACAAGCGGGCAGGTTAGTAAACTTTGGACAGCTCCCGGAACATTTACTTTCCCTGTTGGCGAAAATGGGTTGACCGCCAGTTATTTGCCGGTATCATTGAGCATTAACTCGGGAGTTTTTGCCCCGGGGGCTTCGACCGGCATAAATGTTGTGAATACCATGTACAATGACCCGGCAATTACAGGATCTTATGTGAACCGTTACTGGAATATCTCTCAGACAGGTATCAGTAGTTTTAATTCAGATTTTGTACTCCAATACCTTGCTTCAGATGTGACCGGGATAGAGAGTAATATCAGCACATTAAGGATGATTCCACTTCCGATATCCACTTTCAATAGTACCAACACCGTTTCCCATCAATTGAGCGCAACCGGATTGACTTCTTTTGGAACATTTACCGGTGGTGTATCCCCAGATAAAACGCTGAATCTAAGTTCAATAATTCTGGAAGGATTGTATAACGGTGGTGGAATAATGAGACAAGCGCAAGATGGGGCAGGAAATCATTGGCCGGAAGGTGTTGCCGATCATATCACTGTTGAATTACATGATGCAACTACCTATGCAACGATTATTTACTTAGCAACAGACGTTCCTTTAAGCACCACGGGAACAGCTACTGTGATAGTCCCGGGTACGTATAATGGTTCTTATTATATAACCACTAAACACAGGAATAGTCTGGAAACCACTACAGCTTCCCCTGTTTCATTTATAGCCGGACTTATTAACCAATCCTTTGGTTTGCCGGCTAATGTGTTCGGAGGAAACCTGGTTCAAATGACAGATTTAAGCTATGCCATTTACAGCGGAGATGTAAATCAGGATGGAATTATTGATTCAGGCGATATGACTCCTGTTGAAAATAGTGCTGCATTAGCTAAAACAGGCTTTCTAACTGAAGATGTCAATGGGGATGGATTGATTGATTCATCTGATATGACGATAATTGAAAATAGTGCAGGTTTAGCTGTTGGTCTAAAAATACCGTAATGACTTTTGTAACTAATATAGAGTGATATTTTATTGTAGAGTTTAAAATAAACTATTTATAAAAAGATAAATATGAAAAAGATTTATTCTAAAAAATCAGGTTGTATACTTTTACTCCTTATCCTGGTTTCTGTTTCCCGGGTAAATGCAGCTAGCAGGCAGTATGCACCTTTGGCAGCAAGTGATTTTAATTTGACTATTAATAACGATGTTCAGGTATCCGATCGCATTTTGGAGTTTGATATCAGTTTATTAAATGTCAACACCTTAAATTCATTTGAGTTAGCAACAGTGCAGGCAGGTATACTTGTTAATAATGCAATTTACAATGGTGGAGTAATTACTGTAACAATGGTACCCGGTTCCTCTCAATTGGTAAATCCTCCATTGAGTATCCTTTTTGATCAGGTAACAAATGCAATAAAAGTAACACCAAAATCGGGGCCAGGCGCAGGTACAGGTACAATATTAAGTACAATTGGTTCAGGAACAAAAGTTTGCAGGGTACGAATCACAAATACAAATGCTTTTACTGCGAGCACTCGGGCAAATCTGACTTTTAATTTTACGACTGTTCCATACCCTACAAAAGTAGCGCAGTATATTACCGGAACAAACACCCAACTTGCGTGTGATGCGACGAATTGTTATAGTACTGCAGCCAATGTGGTATTAAATGTACCTCCAACACCTTTTGCAGTCTCAGGCTCCGGTTCGTATTGCCAGGGAACTGCTGGAATTCCTGTTGGGCTCTCAAATTCTGAAGCCGGAGTAATCTATACGCTCTATAATGGAGCAACTGCTCTTACACCAACTGTTGCCGGCACCGGTTTTACAATTTCATTTGGAGACCAGTTTGCCGGAACCTATACGGTGAGAGGTTCAAATTTTGGAGGGACACAGGACATGACCGCTAATGCAGTCATAACAGAGACTCCGTCACTGGTAGCCGGAGTTTCTATCGTCTCCGATCAGAACAATGTATGTGCCGGAACAGCCGTGACTCTGACTGCAACACCAACCAATGGCGGAACAGCACCGTCTTATCAGTGGTATAACGGAACAACAACTGTTGGAACAAATTCGCCAACTTATTTCTATACTCCAGCAAACGGTGATCTGATTTCGGTAGTGATGACTTCTAATGCAACACCTTGTCTGACAGGTTCGCCGGTTACATCGAATGTGGTGACGCTAAATGTTAACCCACTTCTGGTAGCA
>Ga0302209_10000168_pt1 | contig 31227 bp, 40 predicted proteins | sample II_Fen_E3_1_FD_194574 | JGI IMG/M metagenome (GOLD analysis project Ga0302209, IMG submission 194574) | Peat permafrost microbial communities from Stordalen Mire near Abisko, Sweden - II_Fen_E3_1 | ecosystem: Environmental > Terrestrial > Soil > Wetlands > Permafrost | place: Sweden: Abisko...
TATACTAATAAACTTCAAGAAGTTCAAACTAAGTTTCATGAAATGCAGACATATATAACTGTACTTCAGTCTGGTGAAATAGATACTATTATAAATATGATAAGGCATCAGACAGAAATAAATGATACTCAAACTATGGAATATCTTATATCTAAATTACACATAACAGATTTACAAGCTAAGTTTGTACTCGGTACTGATATAAGAAGATTGTCTATTGGATATCTGAATAAATATATTGAAGAGTCTACTAGGCTGCAGGGATTGATTGATATATATATGAATAAAATAGTTAATGATGGTGAAATAGAAAAGGATATAGAAGAGGAACTTATCTATTACAAAAAGAAATATGGAGTTCCTAGAATGTGTAAAGTTGTTAATGAAGATGAATTATCAGCAATACCACAAGGCGACTTTAAAATCATAATAACAAATAATAATTATTTAAAGAAGATATCGCCCAATGATTCTATTGGTAATTTAAAAGGTGATTCAGTAAGATCAATAATAAAAGTTAAAAATACTGAAAATATTTTACTGTTTGATGAACAAGGAAAAGTATTTAAATTGCCTGTTTGCAAAATACCATTATCTGAGATGCACGGTAATGGGGTAGATATAAGGATGATTATAAAGAATCTAACCTCTAATATTTCTACAGTAATGTATGAACCTATATTGAAAGATATTACAAATAAGACTAGAAAACATTTCATTGTAATACTTACAAATGAAGGAAATATAAAGAGATTAGATATAGAAGATTTCCTATCTGTACCACCAAGCGGAATTCTATATGTTAAATTAGATAAAAGTGATTTTGTTAGAGATATATCTATAGTTCCAGACAAGCATGATATTATAGTATATTCTAAATCAAAGGCATTAAGATTTAATATAGAAGATGTTCCTCATCAGAAAAGAAATACAAAAGGTTCAAGAGCAATGGCTGCAGATGTTGTTGATGGATTATCATTAATAAAATCAAATACATCAGATGTAGTAGTTATAACTAAATTAGGTAGAATAAATAAATTTAGTATAGCAGCTTTACCAATATTGGAAAGAGGAAAAGCTGGTTCTAAAGTTATTAAATTATCAAAAGAAGATGAGATACACAATATATTTAATGTGAATAATAATGATATAGTTAGAATAGTTACCGAGACTGGTATTCATGATATAACTGTATCTGAATTACAAGATGGTAGTAGTATAAGTGCTGGTAATAAAATGATACCTAGTAGAGAGACAATATTTAAATCTTATATAAAGAAGAAAGAATAGAGCAATTGCTCTATTCTTTTTATTTGATGGGGGTCAATGATGAAAAGTAATATTATAGTTAATAAGATTATGGATGTTATTAAAAAATATATAGATAAACCAAATGTTGGGCAATTATATTATGGAGAGAGTACAAATGTAGTACGTATATCATTAGAAAATACATCAGTAGCATTTATAATAACAAGTCCTAAGCATATAATAACCCATGTGGATCTTTGCTACCAGAATTGTTTGATTAAGAAATATATAAAAAGAGATTCAATTAATGATTTAATTAAAGAATTATCTGCTTTTGTAGGACAAGATATATAAAAAAGAAAGAATAGGATCTCTCCTATTCTTTTTTATATTTTTTAGCAGCATCTTCATATTGTTGATGATTATCTATAGTATCTACTAGATCTCTTACATCTCCACCAACTAATCTATATACTGTTGCACAATATATTCTAGATACAAGGTATGGATCTTTTATACTATTTTTTATTTTATTTTGAGCTGGACTAAGCATATTATCTTCTAACCCTTTTTGTAAATCTTCAATATCTGATAATATACATTCTTTCACATGTGGATCTAAATCATTTTTTTCTACTTCTTTTTGTAGATATTTTATTTGTTGATCTATTCTACTAGGGGTATTTGGATGACAATCAAATCCAGTAAGAATAACTTCCATTGGTAAAATCATTAATTTATAAAAATTAGATATTAATGGCATCTTTTCTATAACTCCATTAGTTATACTACCACCTGATGAGAATGTCATCTTAGTTAATGCTGAACCTAACTCAGATCCATATCCATATATTGTTGCAAAATTATCAGATACCTTTTCCCCATTATATCCTAAATATGTAGATAATATTTTTAATGGAGTCATCTCTTTTAGTTGGCCGACTAAAATTAATGGTAAAATGCTAATCATTGATATGCTATTAAATACAAATAAAAAAAATACTTTAAGATTACCAGTTTCAGTAATCATAACATCTATACCATTAACAACACCTAATAAAAAATCAAATATTTTTGGAGCATCCTTATTCTTTTTTTTAAAGTGGGTGCTAAATCCTATAAATATTTGATTCAATATTGGGATTGATAATATTCCTTCACCCAATGATTTAATAAATATCATAGGTGCAAGAATAAATAAAATAACTTGTTCAATTAAATGAGCTATATAAACAATTTGTTGTAATACATAAAAAACTGTGCTACGTCTGTCTATATTATAAGAAAAACTATGACCAATTTCATGTAATAATATAGCTAATACTTCTTCATCAGAAAATTTTTTATTTAATAATAATCCAGTACTTATACATACTAGGGTAGTATACCCATTTTCAGATTTAAATTTAAACCCACTATTAGTAGCATCCATACTTTTTCCAGGAGTAAGTCCTATTGGTAATGTATATGCTTGATCATATATATCGTTTACTACATACAGGGTAAATGATTTAAATCCAAATTCCTTTTCTATCATCCTATTAAAATTTAATAATTCTGGATCTATATTTATTTTAGTACTAAATGTAATATTATTATTTATAAATTGATTTCTAAATTTTGAAAATTGAGTCTGTATTTTTAATATATTTTTTGTCTTTCCAAAATACACCTCCTCTATAATTTTAGGAATTTTATATATACCCATTATAATGCCTCCTTTTAATTATAATTCTTATTTATATGTTTAAGAATAAATTTGTTATATTCAAATTATTCAATTATATACTATAGATATGAATAAAAAAATAATAAAAATTTTAAGGAGTTGTATTAAAAAATGTTAAGCACTTTGACAGCAATAAGCAATTTAAATATATATCATGAGATTAGTCATAAAGGATCTTATGTAGACGTAGTTGTAGGAGAATGTAAAAACATAAAGATAAAAGTATTCCAAAAATTCTATAATGTATCTGTAAAAGGTAATGAAAAATGTGTAAGTAGAAATTATGCACATGATCATAATTTTGTAGAAGCAATAATAGAAATGGAAAAACTTGCATCTATATGTTTATAATTAAATCAGTATGAAAAATACTGATTTATTTTTTTACATTTTTTATTTACAAACATATGAATAAGTAAAAGGAGGTCATAATGATGGAAGAAGATAAAGCAATATTAAAAGGTGTATATCCTATAATATCATCTAGTCTAGTAAAAAATACTACAAAATTTAAAAACTTAATAGCTGGGTTCATAGAAAATCGTTCTAAAGATTTATTTGATACTGCTCCATGTAATAGACTACAATTTTTAAAAGATGATGTAGATAATTTTTATAAGGTAATGAATATAACTGAAACTGATATAGAAGATGAGGTAAAGAAAACTTATTATTGGAAGATTGCTGATTTTAATCCAAGAGCTGCTAAAGATCCATTAACAGTAGCATTACTAAGTTGTGTAAGATATTTCTTTATAAAGAAAGATCAAAAGAATCTTGAATTAGCAATGATATATTTAGCTTTCTCTGGAAAGTTCTATCCAAGTATACATTCTGGATCATATCCAGTAGCTGCTCCTGAAGAAAACAGATATGTAATGGATTATGTTGTAAATGAAAAACTAACTAATAAATTTGATATAAAACGAGAGGGTAGTGTATTTGGAGCTATAAAAAGTATATGTTTAACATGGGTAGCTACTTATGATGATAGACTAAAATCATTTGATGATGAAGATATTGTATATTTAATACAACAACTTCATGGACGAATAAAATCATTTATGATAAATATTGCAGAAATATACTATGAGGTGTATAAGAATAAAGATAGTTATTTTGTATATAATTCAGATAGTTTATCAGATGATAATTATCATATAGCAGATAATGATTCTTTAAAAATAGAAAGGCATGTTGAAAATACAATGTCTTATATATCAGGAACTGGTGTTGATTATAAGATATGTAAAATGTCATCTAATAGTAATGTAAAGACAGATGAGGTAAAAGAGATAATAGAAGCTGTCACCTCTAATAATATAAATGTTGGAGAAGTAAAAGAATTAATTAGATTAATAATAACTCAATACTTCCTAATATCTAAAACTAAAGATGTAAGAGATGTTGATTTTATAACTACGTCTATTGCAGCTAAACCAAATACTAAAGATAAGAATATACTAAGACAAAAACAAATAATAGAAAATTGGTTAGATAACAATTCTATAGCATATAGAAGAAGAAAATCTAGATTAGCGACTAAGAATAATTACTTTAAATCTATTCTCACTTACTTCACTATTCTTATTCACAATTCTAATAAATAGGGGTTGGTATAAATGCATTCAAATAAAATATTTACTATAAAAGAATTATCATTTAATTTACCAGACGATTTTAATGGAACAGTAACAGATGCATTAGAATTAATAGTTAAATACAGAAAAAGTAAACTGGCTATTAATAATAGGATTGTTGGTCCTATATTAAAAACTGAGAAAGAACAACTAGAGGGTAAACCTACAATTGATCAATTATTAGAAAATAATACTAATAGATTATCATTTCAAATTGGTATTAGATTCTTTGAAAATGGCATATGGGTAGATAAAGTTGAAGATGAAAGGATGTTATAAAAATGGAATTAACTAATAAAAAAAGACAAGATGTTGAAAGTTTGATTTATAAAGTTTTTGATGCAGTCGATACTACTAAAACAAATAGTGAGCATTATAAAGGAATCTTTTCTAAAATGAGTAATGATGAATTTATGAAATTTTGCAAATTAAGATTCCCATTTAAGTTTCATGTAAAACCTTTTGATATACAACCAACTATGAATGAATGTAAAAATGCTTTAGATATATTAAAAGTACCTTTATTAGAAAAGGTGAGTCTTCCATACTTATATATAAATAAAGATGGTAAAGCAGTAAGTTCACAAGAGTGCTTAGTTGGATATATTCATCTTAAAAAAGTTAAACAATTTATAACAAAGAAGAATTCTATGTCAACAGATATAGCTCAAAGAGATATGAAAACTGGATTATTGACTGGAAAAGATAAAAATGGAAAAACATCAGATAGAGAAATGGAATCATTAGCTGTTATGGGATTAGAGAAATCTATTGATGAATTTTCAAGATCAAGAGCAGATTCTATGAAATCTAAAAACGTAATGTATAATACTATAAATACAGTAGGGCAGGTTAGTTTAGAAGATGTTCCTGTCGATAAAGATGATTCACTTTCTAAAAATTTATTGAATGCATATTTGATAGGTAGTCATTTAAAAAGTAATTTAATTCTTCAAGACTACTATTTAATGTATACTTTAAAAAATAAAAAGGGATCATTAGAGCGTAAATAAAGATATTTATAATTATATATTATATAAATGATTATATATATTATATAAGCAATTATATAAATATACTATATATATAACAATGAAATAAATAGTTTAATGAGGAGGTTGATACGAAATGAACAAAACCGATGACAAACTTGGTTTTATTACTGAGGTTGGTGACCTAGGGCTTGGGTTCGATGAACTATCAAGCGAGGATAAAGACAAACTAAAAAAGATTAATACCGACAAAGAAGATAGTAAAGAGGATAAATAATATCCTCTTTTCTATAATAATTAGGGGGAATTCATTATGAGAAAATTTGTAAAAATATATTTATTAACATTGGTAGTGTTCATTACTGTTATAAGCATAGTAGTATTACATTACGAAACTAAGGTAACAGCAATAAACACGAGCAACAAAATTTATGTAGAAAAATTAAATTCTACTCATAAAGAAGAAATTTTAAAATACGAAACATATGAATATTTATATAATGATAACATGACACAACTAGCTCAAGAGCAAGTAAAATATAAAGAGCTTAAAGCAGATTATGATTCTTTTAAAAGTAATGTAGCATTTACTAAACTTAGCCAGACATATTCGAGAGGCGGAGCAGATGATGATTTAACTAAATTTAGTCCAATAACAACAGATGAACTCAATGCGTGGATAAAAGCTAAAGCTCCAGCAAATTCACCATTTATAGGAAAAGGAGATTCATTTATATTGGCTTCAAAAGATACAGGATTAGATCCTAAATATATAGTAGCCCATGCAGCATTAGAATCAGGATGGGGGACTTCTAGTTTAGCAAAAAGTAAAAATAACTTCTATGGAATAGGAGCGTTTAATTCGTCTCCAAATTCAGCATATAACTTTGATACAGTACGAGATGGAATAGTATCTGGTGCTAAATGGATTTATGATAACTACATCAGTGAAGGGCAAAATACATTAGAGAAAATGATTTATGGACATAAAGCCTATTGTGTGACAAACGCAGGCGTTCCAGATTCGGAATGGATTACTAAAGTGGGAAGTATCATGGTACGAGATTATTAATTATATAATAATAAACTAAAATATGCATTAAAAACAAATAATACACAACAATTATTAAAATATAATATATTAAAGGGAGAGGATTAATTTGCGTACACGTATAATAGGATTAGGTGCTGCTGGAAATAAAGCTGCAATAGCAGTTATAGAAAAAAGCATACTCAGTAAAGAGGAAGTATTATTATTCAATAGTACCATCAAGGATGTACCCGACGCTTGGAGAAGTATAGCAATACAATTTACAAATGTTAGTAGAGGCGGATGTGGTAAAGAACGACAAGCTGGAAAAGATTTATGTTTAGAATTTCTAGGTTCCGAAAGGGTCAAGCAATTGGATTCGTTTATTCAAGATGGTGAAGATAATCTAATAATAATAGTATCCTCTTCTGAGGGCGGCACTGGTTCTGGTTCTTCTGCAATTATGGCTCAATATATCAAAGATGTTCTAGGTGCAAATGTTATGCCATTTGTATTTGATGGATTTGAGGAAGATAGCAGAGGATTACAAAATACAATAGAATACTTTAAAGATATGCAGGATAAATATATTATTCAGGCAATATCCAATAAGAAATTCTTAGATGGTCCAAATAAATTTAAAGCTGAGAAAGCAGCTAATGATGAATTTGCAAGACGTGTTTCAATAATAAATGGTAGTATGCTAATTGATTCAGATCAGAATATTGATGAAACTGATTTGTATAAAGTAGTAACAACTGCTGGATTTATGACTGTAGGATATACTGAGTTAAATAAAATAAAGAATATAGCTCAGTTTAATACAGTATTAACAGAATGTATTGATAATGATAAATCATTAGACATATCAACTAAATCTGCAAAAAGAATTGCAGTAATAATCAATGCAAAAGAAGAAACAAAAGATTCAATAGATTTTTCATTTAGTGTATTAAAAGAAAAATTTGGTAGCCCATATGAAATATTTACTCATGCTCAGTTTGATGAAAGTCAACCAGAATATGTAGCATTCATAGTTTCTGGATTGGAACTACCGATTGATGATGTACAAGAAGTTTATGAAAAATATAAAAAAGAATCTGAAAAAGTTTCAAAAAGAAAAGATGGTTTCTTTGAAGCTGCATCTAAATTAAAAGGAAATGAAATTGATGCAATGTTTAATTTAGAAGTTCCATCAAAAGAAGTTACTACAGATAGATCTAAATTTCTAAATACATTCAAGAAAAATATAAAAACTGAAACTGTTCCTAACAAGGAAATTGATGCTAGTATAACTGATGTAAAAAATAATCAGTTTATTACTAAATACTAAAAATTGGAGGTGTTATCTTGTTAGATAGTTTTATGAATGATTTAGAAAATAAGAAAACAGAAACTACATTAGTAGATATAAATATAATGGATACACCGATATTTAATATACAAGTACTATATGATAAGTTATCTAATATAGATAAAGTGTCAGATAAAGAATTGTATTCTTTATTAAAGATAGGATATAAAGATTTACTAAAAGATATCTTTAATAAAGATACACCATTATATTTAACATTGTTAACAAATTCAAAATTTATTACAATATTTATACAGGTCTTGAGTTCAGAAATTCTTGACTATGATTGTAAAGTATATTGTAATAAGATAGCATATGATTATCTTACATTGTCAGAAAATAAAGATAAGTACATTCAACAGTTGTACTACACTTTATCTAAAGTTGTTAATCGAGGAATAATTCCTGGGCTATTGGGCCTTGGGATACAAGAAGATTTAGCATCTTATATAGCATTGGCAAGGTACTCATCATTAAAAGAAATGATAAATGTAGAAAGAGTTAATTTCATAATCATCTCTTCTTCCAAAGAACATGTTATGGCAGAACAGATGATAGTATGGATATATGAAAAATTATTTGATAGAGTTACTCCTTTATTTGAAGGAGTTATGTTCGATATTCTTACGGAGGATGATGAAGATAATTATACTGATAACATGCTAGAGACGTATTCTACGATCTCTCTAGCTGTATTAGATATAATGAATAATCTTCCATCCCAGGATATCAGGAAAGTCCTGATATCCTATGTAGGAGACTACGAACTAGTTTATAGAAAGCCAAATCAAAAAACAACAAGATTTTCTATGGACTCTTTATCAACTGATTATTCAAGAATAAATCAAGCAATAGAAGATTTAAAACTAGAAACAATCTATGTTCCTTAGGGATGAATTTAGTATAAGAGGCTGCAGCCTCTTATATTTTTTTATATTAAAATTATAAATAGGAGATGTATTAATATGATTGAAAAGAAAATAATAAGAGTAGGAAAACCAACAAAACTATCAGAACCTAATTTAAATGGAATATTATATGAACCAATATCTTTAAAGAATGCAATAAATACTTTTTTAAAAAATGAAGATCATATACCTAATGTTGTAGTTTTAGATTCTAGCTATGATTCTTTTAAAGATAATGAATATTATACTATAGACTTAAATAAAACATTAGGATATTGTATTGATATTGCTGATGATTATATAGAAATACTAATAGATGATTACTATTCTTTTATTAGTAAATTTAAAAATCCAATAGCAATGCTTAGATTAGTAGGCGAGAGAGGTAATAATGTCGGCGAATTTAATGTTAAAAAAATAATAGCTATAGATATAAGGGAGAAATAAATATGAAAATGAAAAATATATTTAAAACATTAAGTGGCAGACCTAAAAATGGAAATATAACAGAAACTATTAGACCTCTTATATTTTATCCACAATTACTATTCTGTATAATAACAATGTTCTTAGGATTCAGTAGCACATATCCAATAGAAAAACTTATGTTTTCTGTTGGTTCAATTGCTTTAGCTTGGCAATTAGGCTGGGGTATGAGTATAGAAAGATTTATAAAATCTGAAAAAAATAAAGATGACCTAACATCTAAATAGAGGTGATAAATATGATGTTATGGGAAGAAGAAATTATTAAAAAAATAAGAGATAATGTATATTCAAAAGCTATAATACAATCTAGAATTGGTACTGTAGTTAATATAACATCAATGCTTATATATAATCGTTATGTGTTTGAAAAAAAAGCAACAATATCTAAAATATTTTATCATATATTATCAGATATAATGCATGATAAAAAATATAGGGGGAGTTTGAGTTTAAATGAAACTATTATACAACGGAATACATAGAAGAGTTGGATTTATAGTCCAACATTCTGGTGGATATAATCGTGAATATCATATAACTAAAATGTCTGAAAGATTAGATATAGATAGAGATACATTAGCTATGCTTTTTAAAGAAGCTTCAAAAAGTAACATATTACAATATATTGATTTATTAGAAACAGGAGTTCCTATAGAGAAAGTATTTAGTATGGTAGATAATGATAATAGAATAGCACATGAAAGAATGATAAGATTTATGGCTTATACTTCAAAATATTTTACAGCATTTAATTATCTAGATAAAGGTAGGGGATATCTATGATTATAGGATTGATGATAACTGGAGTTTTCTTATTTTTAATATTAGATGCTTCAGAAAAGTCAGGTAAAGCATATTTAGAATATCTTAAAAATAATCCAGATGAGTAAGGAGAATTAATTATGAAAGAGGATATTAAAGAATTATTAATAGAGAATGAAGAATTACGTAAATTATATAATATTGATGTTATTTTCAAAAAATGTATTGATGTTGCAGATAAAACTAATATGAATATTAAAGAAGCTTTAATCTTTACTTTAATTAAAGTATTTGAAGTTAAGAAAATATTATATGATAATATGATTAAGATTACTTTAGAATCTAATTTAAAATTTAAATTAGATAAGGATGCTAAATTTGTAAAATTAGAAGAGGAGAGTAAATAGATGAAGATAGATTATGCTACTATAATGATTATATTAACCATTATTCTAGTTCCTATAATAGTTCCTACATTAATTTTATGGTTAACCCATATAACTATGACCAAAGATTATTCTGAGAAATGGGCTTGGGGTAGTTTTAAGTCATTTAAAATTCAATTTGAAAAAAGTAATATGAAAAAAAATGAGTATCCTTTAGGAGGATACTCTAGCGGATTTGATTGTAAATGTGAATTTAATTTAGGTATTATAAAATTTAATTATATAGGAATGTTACTCAATCCTATAGATTATATTAGAGCTGCATTGTATATCAAATCATTACCTAAAACTATACCTGATACTTTTGATTGGGAAGAATTTAAAAAGGTATATTATATTATACTTATTAAAGATCATGAGCATCCTAAATATATACAGGTTTTAGATAATGGATATTTAATAACACCAGAGATTTGTGATTCTACAAGATATACTTATAAGTATGATGCCGAAAAAGAATTAGATATAGTATCAGAAATATTTAAAAATAGAACATTTGAAATAATGGATATAGATGGATATCTTAGTAGAGTGGATAGTTCGATATAAAATGGGTTATTCAACCCATTTTTATTTTTTATTATAATGATAACTATTAAATAACCAATATATTTAGGAGGGATATAATATGAGTAATAATTCAGATCTTGAAACAGTTACTATGGAATTAATAGAATCTGACAAACTTACAAAAAATAGTAATGTCTATCCAGCTTCAATTTTAGATAATAATAAAGAACTTCATTCTATAATAACACCTGTTATTACAAAACATAATATAGAAAAGTTATTTATACTAAATAAAGATTCTGTTAAAGATATTGAAGATATTAAAAATATCTTAGACTTTATTATTAAAACATTAAATATACGATCAGGTGATGGAACTACATTATATGGTTTAAGTGAAATAATACAATATTTAAAACAATAAAGGAGGAAATATATATGCCATCATTATTAGCAGAGAATTTTAGAACGGCAGTTTCTAAACTCAAAGATTATCGTATGAAAGTTGAAACAGAACATTCTGTAGGATATTCTACAGGATTTTTAAGTTTTGATTTTACTAATGGTACAGTTGTTCATGTAAACTCAAAGGAAAAGAAATTCGATTATTATTCTATAGGAATTACAGATGGGTCTATGGTAATGGTAATAGGAAGAGCTGGTTGCGGTAAAACTACATGGGTAGTACAAGCGGCTGCAAATATTATAAGAGCTTTCAAAACATCATGCATATTTCATGATGATATTGAAGGTGGTATAAATGATTCAAGAACTGAATTACTTACAAAATTTCATGGAGATGAATTAAAAGATAAATATATTCATAGGAATACTGGTATAACAGCAGAAAACTTCTATGAAAGAATAAAGATAGTTCATGATATGAAAATTAATAATAGATCTGATTATGAATATGATACAGGTCTTTATGATAGTTCAGGAAATAGAATATTTAAACTAGATCCTACAGTATATATATTAGATTCTTTAGCATTATTAATGCCAGAGCAGTATACAACTGAGGACGAATTATCTGGACAGATGTCTGCTACATCAACAGCTAGAGCCAATGCTAGTATCTTTAAGAGAATAGTTCCAATGCTAAAATCTGCAAATATAATTTTATTTGTAATTAATCATATAAATCAAAAGATTGAGATAAGTGCATTCTCTAGAACTAAATCTCAAGTTAGTTATTTAAAACAGGGTGAAACACTTCCAGGAGGAAATGCTCCAATCTATTTAGCTAATAATATGATAAGAGTAGATGATCATAGTAAGTTAAAAGAATCAGAAGGTTTTGGTATTGCTGGAACATTAGTAGACTTTACTTTAGTTAAATCAAGAACTAATAGAGCTGGTAGTGTTGCTACCTTAGTATTTGATCAAGAAAATGGTTACGATGAAGAGTTATCATTATTCTTCCTATTAAAAGAAGCAGGTAAGATTAATGGTGCAGGAGTTGGTTTATACTTAGGAGATAGAAATGATGTTAAGTTCTCACAGAAGAGCTTTAAAGATAAGATAGCCAAACATGATGATATAAAACAATTATTTATGGAAGAAGTAATAGTAGTATTAAAAGGAATATTAGAAAGTCAAGGATCTAATAATAGTGAAACAGAAACCCGTTCTGATTTAGAATTGACCGATACTATTCTAAATATGATAAATGAAGAAGCAGCTTAAAAAAATAGATAATCATATATTATATATCTGATAGAAGTTATGAATCTATCAGATATTTACATATTCTTAGTGTGAAGGGATGATTATGATATGGCAGATCCAAGTTTAATTAATAACGTTTTAGAAGCAGGAAAAAGATTAACATCAAAAGAACAAATGTTAGGTAAAGGATTGAATATGCCTTTTAACGCTCTAAATTCAGGAGCAAGAAAAATAATGTTTTCTACACAGATGGATCATCGTGTAGATTTGTTTAACCCAGAAGCCCCATTAATAAGCACGGGGTATGAAAATAGATTTGGTGAATATACATCTTCTTTTATCAAATCTGATAGTAGATATATGGTAATTGCTAAGATAGAAAAATTCTCTCATCTTCCAGGGCATCATTATTATTTAGTGTTAAAGAAGTTTGATAGTGATGAATATGAAATTATTGAGAGAGTAATGTATGAGCATGTTACTGAAGCTTACGGATATCTATATAATACAAAATATATGGATCATCTAAAGATTGGAAGTATAGTAGAAACTAATGATGTTATACGAAAAAGCACATCATATGATGAATATGATAATAGAATGGATGGGGTTAATTTAATAACAACATATCTATCTAATGAAGATACAAAAGAAGATGGAATTGTAGTAGCAAGGTCTGTAACTGAAAAGTTAGCATGTCCATTAATTAAGACTATCCAAATAATAATCAATGATAATGATATACCACTTAATATGTATGGCGATGATAATATATATAAAATAATGCCAGATATAGGAGAGAGCATAAAGAAGGGTATATTGTGTGCTATGAGAAGAGAGAAAAAAGAAGAATCATTATTTAATCAATCTCTTCAACATCTTCAATCATTAATGATGTCAGATGATAAGTTTATAGCAAAAGGACAAATTATAGATATAGATGTATACTGTAATAATCCTGAGATATTAAAAGAATCATACTATGCTACACAAATAAAATATTATAGTGATAATAGTTTTAGATTTATGAATGATATTGTAAATGTTATTAAACCTATAATAGAAGATAATGTTAATAAGTGTAGTTATGAATTACAGAAAATATATTATGATTGTAAGAAGATAGTAGTAGATGGGAAGAAGTATATAAAAGATAAACCATTCTCTAATACTATAATAAATATAACTATATTAGAGAAGAGTGTATTAGCAGTAGGAGATAAGATATCTAATAGATATGGTGGTAAAGGAGTAGTTTCTAAGATAAGAGAAGATGATCTAATGCCATTATTAAAAGATACAGGTGAGAGGGTTGAAGTAATATTTAATTCAGCAACATGTATAAATAGAGAAAATATAGGTCAATTATTTGAGACATCGCTAAACGATATATCTAATAAATTACTTCATTATATGGAGAATGTATTAGATACAGATGAATGTAATGAGATGTATAGAGATTTGGTTTATTTAACTAATAGGGAACAAGGCGAGAAGGTAGATGAATTATTATCTAGATTATCTCCTGAAGAACAGCATTATTTCTTTGACTCTGTAATATCAGATAGTGGCATAATGCTTAGTATGAAACCTATAAGTGATCCAATGAATATTGATATGCTGTCTGCAATATATGATAAATTTCCTTATATAAAACAGCATAAGGTAACAGTGCCACAAAGGGATTCTAATGGTAATGTAAGATATCTAGAAACTAGAAGAAGATTGACTTGTGGAAAACAATATATCTATAGATTAAAACAATATGCTGAAGAAAAGTTTAGTGCGACTTCACTTTCTTCAACAAATATAAGAAATGAAAATAGTAGAAGCTCTGCTAAAAAATCTTATAAAACAATATTTACAAAAACTCCAATAAGATTTGGAGAAATGGAATCTGGAAACTTATTACATCTTGGTGCAGAAAATGTAGTTATTAACTTATTACTATATTCCGCATCTCCTAAAGGAAGAAGACTTGCTGAAGAATTATTAATTGGTAATCCGTTTGATATAAATGTTAAATTGGACGACCAATCTACAAATAGAGGTGTTGAAATTCTTAATGCATATTTATTAACAATGGGATTAAGAATAGAATTTGTAAAAACACAAAAAACTAAAAAAGCACCTATTAAGTTTACACCTATTATAGTTCCAGCAAATAGAACTCCAATACGATTTGTTAATCCAGATGATAAGATGATTAAAGAGTATCTAGATAATTTTGGTAAGAAATCAAAATCACCTATTAAATTTGTTCCAATATCATTTGTAGGAAGGACTGATTAAAATGAATGACATAATAAGGAAAGTTTTAGATGAAGTAAGACAAGGGAATAAAACTTTTCTTACTGATTTAGAAACTATGAGTAAGATAAACTCATATGTAGAAATGGTAATAAAATCAAATACACATTCCAATGATGATATAGAAAATATGAAAGGTATGTTAGAGATTTCTAACATACTTTTTAATAACACAGATAGAGATTTTATATTATTAGAGGATGGGGTATATGATTTATTAATTGAAAAATGTAAAAAATATGATCCAAATTATTTAGTAGGAGCAAAACCTGTTTATTTTGCTCCTACAAATAATGACTCATTGACTAAACTAAAATCAAAAGTTATAAGATTTGTTGATCAAGATAAGATAGATGATATGTTATATGGAAATGATATATTCAAATATGAAGAAATAAAAAGAACTGATATATTGAAGAGTCCAATAACATTTAAGAATACTGATGTGATAGCTAAGAGAGTAGTAAATACAAAACATAACTATCCAAAATTAGTAGGGACTTTAGATAAGGGTAAATTTGTATTAAGTTCTCAAGCAAAAGAAAAAGGTGTATATGATGATAATAATGTAAAAATATTAGAAAGGGATTTCTTTAAGAAACATATAGATGATGGAATCTTAGATCCAAATAGAAAGTTCTATATAGTTGCAGAATTAAAATATGATGGAATTTCTGTTGAAGGAGATGTTACAAATCAGATAGAAGGAGGAAGAACTAGAGGAGATACAAATGAAGATATTGCAGCTGACCTAACTCCTATATTAAGAGGTTATAGATTTAGATATGCTCCAATGATAGATGAAGCTTTTGGGATGAAATTTGAAGCTATAATGACTCATAATAATTTAGCAAAATATAATGTAATCAAACAGAAAGATTATAAGAATTGTAGAACTGCTATCTCTGGATTATTTGCATCGTCTGATGCTCCACAGTTTAGAGACTTTATAACATTAGTACCTTTAGCAACTTCTATAGAAGACATTGATAGACTTTCTGAAATAGAATTTATGAATAAGTATTACAATTCTGGAGAAAGATTAAGATATTCAGTATTGTATGGTAACTATGTAGATATACTATTTCAGATAAAGAAATTTGTAGAAGAGGCAGAATATCTTAGACCATATATGCCTTTCATGTATGATGGAGTAGTGATATCTTATATAGAACCAGATCTCATAGATAAACTTGGAAGAGTAAATTCTGTTAATAAATATTCAATGGCAGTAAAATTTAATCCACTTAAGAAACAAGCAATATTTATAGAATACAGATATACCGTAGGCCAAGATGGTGTAATAACTCCTATGATTTATTATACTGCAGTAGAGTTTTATGGCACAACACACAATCATTCTTCTGGTCATTCATATGAAAGATTTAGAACTTTGGCTTTAAGAAAAGGTGATATAATAGATGTAGAATATGTGAATGATGTTATGCCATATGTATCAAAACCAGATAATTCACATAATCTAGAAAATACAAATCCAGTTGAAGTATTTCCTACAAAATGTCCTTCATGCGGAATAGTGCTAGAAATATCTGAATCAGGTAAATCTGCATTATGTTCTAATATGGCATGTAAGCAAAGAAATATAGCTAGAATAGTGAGTATGTTAAAGAAATTAAATGTTAAAGATTTCTCAGATGCTTATTTGTTACAGATAGGTAAATATACATTATCGGATATGATGAATCTATCTGTAGATGAAATACAATTCTTAGGAGAGATTACTTCACAAAAGTTTATAGAAAGAATGAATCAATTAAAATTACAACCTATATATGATTATAAGATTATAGGAAGTCTTGGATTTACAGATATAGGTGTTAGAAAATGGAAGTTAATATTAAATAAATATACATTAGATGAGATACTATCTTTTACAGAAGAGCAACTAAGAGATGCTTTATTAAATATAAAAGGTATAGGTCCAGCTACTGTAGATACTATAGTATCAGAATTTAAATTCTTTAAGGCAGATATAGATACTATACTTAAGATGCCTAATATACTAAAGTCTAAAGGAGTTAAGTCGGGTAAGTCTATAAGATTTACTGGATTTAGAAATGAAGAATTAGTAAATACTTTAAATGATATGGGATATGATGCAAATGGAGATAGTGGTGTTACAAAATCAACAGATATATTATTAGTTCCATTTGAAGGTTACACTAGTCCTAAGACAGTTAAAGCATCAGCTAATAATATTATGATAATTCCTATAAATGATTTTACTAATAATATGGATAAGTATTTATAAAAAAGGAGGTGTATTAATGGATTATAAAAAGGCAAGTGAAATATTAACACAAGCTATTAATTATGACGAAGAAGGCAGAGTAGGAAAAGATAATTGGATATTAGGAACAGAAGATATTGAGGTTATTAAAATAGCAATTGAAGCACTTAAAAAATCAAAAGAGATATCAATATCAGATGCAATGAATATAATTAAAAATGCTTTAAAAGAAGATAAAACAGAAGGTAGTTATTATTATTCATGGCAAAGTAATATTGCTTGTTCAATCATGGATAATTCAAATTTAGAGCATGATAAAGCTAATGAAATATCTATCAAATTTTTAGAATCGTTGATAAGATAGTATATATTTTATGGTAAATATCTATAAAAAAGTGGAGGAAAGATATTAAATGGGTGGTAGATATGAGGTCAGATTTGAAGACAAAAAACAGTTAGATGGTTATATGTCAACATATACAAATAGTTGGTTTGAGTTTATGAAATTAAGGCTTATTAAAAAAGTAATTTATTATAAGGTTTTTATTTCATAATTCGAATATATTATAAAGTATAATAAACTTATTGATTGGGAATAAGTACTATTTATAAATTTACAAACTATTAAACATAATTATAATTATATATTATTATTATGTATAAAAATAATATTATAAATTTCAAGGAGGAATTTGATTATGAATTTTAACGAATCTACAATACCAATGATTTATGCACAGAAGATGGGTGAAGCAGACCTCGATTGGGATGCTAATTGGACAAGAAAAATTTATGAAGTTGTAGTAACAGGAATATCTGACTTTTTGGCTTTAGCTAAAAGTAAAAATAATAAGGTTGCAGTTGCAGTAAGGGATCTAAAAGGTAATTTCTTAATGGGTGCTATCGTAGAATATCATAGTAATGAGAATGAAGATATGCCAGGAAATTGGTCATATGAGTTTTCATTTGATGAGAAAGATTTGGAAGGGGCTACAGTATACTTAACTACTGATACACAGTTCCAGAAACAGTTATCGGCAACAGCTTATAACCTTCATAGGATTCAGTTTGAGATGGAAATACACATAGAAACCATTATTGAATTATGCGTTTCTATATTAAAGCAATGGCTTGATATGAATGCTAAAGAAGCTGAAGAAGTAAACATAGAGCTTATTGGTTATTTTGTAGCATCTGTTGCAATTGAAAATGGAGAAAAAGTAATAGCTATTATACCTGATGGAGCAATGAAACGTCTTATTAAAGATGATGCAGCTCTAGAGGAGTAATAATTAAACTCGTATGTTTTTGCATACGAGTTTATTTTTAATAAAAAGGTGGATGATTATATATTTGGACAAAGCGAGAATAAATAATAAAATATATGATATCATTACTGATGACGAATATAAGAATAATAAGAATTTGTATGATCCTTCATTCACTGCAATAAAGAAAGAAGGAACAATATATCCGTTAAGAAAAAAGAAAGATACAAGTCCAGGGTACTATGATTTAGGAGTAATAGGATTTTATGTTTCTCCATCAGATGATGAAAAAGATTTATATAATAGTATAAATAGTATAAACTTTTCTGACTCTAAATCTATTAAAGATATAATAGAGAAGAGTGATAACTTAAAAGAAATTGAAAAAGATATATTAACTACAGCAGATAATATATTTATTCCTAAGATAAAAGAAAACGATGAACCTGAAATGATTGCACTTAAGGAGTCAGTCATTTCTAAGAATATAGACATTGGTAATTACGAACATAGGTTTGGAGGAAAATATAATAATGATATCAGAATTTTTCAAGACAATAGTATAACTTTATTTAAGTTAAAGAAATTTGCTGATGCATTAGACTTGAAGTGTACATTAACAATAGAAGATAAAAATCCAGATGTTGCAAATCCTATGAATAGAGCTGTGACAGTTGTATTAAACGATGGAGATGATATTGATGAATGATGACATAACTCAAAGAAATTTCATCAAATATTTTACTGATGAAAATAGAGAACATTTTAATGAACAATTATTTTATAGAAATGAAGATGATATAATAGAAGATATTAAGAAGGTTATATTATCATGTCAGAGAAGCAGATACTTTGTTTTAAGAGTTCATCAATTTAAAGTAGTAGATGATTATAATGAGATTATGCAAATCTTATATAATTATGAAGAAAATCTAAATAGGAACAAGACTAAGAAGAGAGATAATCAATATGATTTTGTAGACTTAAAAGTTACAGATATGAAATTATTGATAGTGACTTATTATATAGAAGCTAAAGAAAAATTTGAATATGTTGATGTCATTATAGCAGTTCCTAGAATAGTTAATAAGTATTACTTTAGAATATCTGGAAATATATATTCAGCATTGTTTCAGTTAGTAGAGAGTACTTATAATAGTTCAACTTCAGCAGCTTCAAGAAAAGATAATATTACATTAAAAACAATATTTATGCCTATTAGAATATATAGAAATAATGTATCCTTATTGACAACTTCTAATGAGGATGTAAAATGTGTATTCTATACAATAAGAGTATTTAATAAATCTTTCAATTCAGTAAAGCCATTCTTAGCAAGAGGTGGATTTTATAATGGTATGGCATATTTAGGATTGAAGTATATTTCAATAACAGAAACAGATCCTAATGATAAAGATTTATATACTTTTGAAAAACATGGCCTATTTGTAAGTGTACCGAGATATATATTTGATAGTGATGCATATACACAATCGTTTGTATATGGATTAATTGCCGCAATAAATAAAGAATGCACATATTCAAATATATTCTCTAAATACTATTGGCTTAAAATGTTAGGTGAAGATTTTAATAATTCTAGTGTGGATAAAGGAGTATCAATATTAGATTCTTTAGAGTCAGTATATGATATATTGACAAAAGAAAGTCTTCATCTTCCAGAATATCAGAAACAAAATATTTATGATATTCTAAAATGGTTATTAAGAGAATTTTCAAATCTAAAATCTAAAGATAATTTAGATGTTACTGTAAAAAGAATAAGGTTCTCAGAATATATTGCATCGCTGTATGCAATGAAACTATCTACTGGTATCTATAGAATATCGGATAATAGAAGGAAGAATATAAACATAGATAGTATAAAGAGAATAATAAGAATACCACCTATGTATCTTATAAGTGCAATAACTAAATGTAATTTAGTAAACTATAGAAATTTGGTTAATGATTTAGATTCTACTTTAGCTTTAAAATATTCTAGAAAAGGTATTTCTGGAATGGGAGATCAGAGTAGTAAATCAGTACCTAAAATATACAGATATATAGATTCGTCTAGTATAGGTATATTTGATTTAGATGATTCACCTAAATCCGACCCAGGAATATCTGGTACAATAAGTCCATTAGTTAAATTAAGTAATTGGTCTTTTTCAGATTATAGTGAACCAAATGAATGGGAAGCTGGATTTAAAGATTTGACAAAGAACTATAAAGCATTAGTTGGTAAGAAAGAAGTAATAACTCTTCAAAAAGAATTATTAGATATAGAAAATGAAGAGTTAGAAAATATAGTAGATGACTCTATATATGCTGTAAAAGAATTAATGTCAGCTATAAGATTTATAGAAGATGATGTTATTGAAGATACAGACATAGATCCTAATATGGTTGAAGAGGAGGATTTATTATAAAATGATAAAATATTTTATATTTTCAAGAGAACAATTAAACATGAAAAGAAACGTCGCTAAAAAGATAAGCCAGGAATATACACCTGGCTCTGTATTTATGGGAAATAAACCAAAAGAATTTACTGATATGATAGATGACCCGAAGTTAGCAAAGTTCTCCGATTCTATTGTAATTATCAGTGGTGATCCAACTACTATTAAATATAAAGCAGGAAGTGATTTCTAATGTGTAAGAAAGTTATATCAATACTTGGTCCTACTGAATGCCCACATTGTCACTCTGCTTTAGTGCTATATAGGGAACAAACAACATCAGTTGGTTTAGATAAAAATGGAAATGGTATACCAACTGATAATAATATGTTTGAATATGAGGAAGTATTAAAATGTGAAAATTGTTTTAGTAAATTTCCATGTATACAATTATCTAATGGTAGATATACAATCTATACTGATTTACAGATGAGACTAGATATATATAGAACTGTAGCAAGTATAAATAGAGTAAGAAGTCCATTTATAAGGAGTTGATTAAATGAATATAGAATTTAAAACTATGTTTAATGTAATATATGGTAGATTGTTTGGAGACTTTCAAGCTTTAACAACTGAGATTCATCCAGATATATTAAAAATAATAAAAGTTACTCATGGTAAAACATTGGATGGAAAAATGTTTTCATTAAAACTTGAGAATGGTGTAGATATTTATATAATAAAAGAATTAAATTCTTTTATATATATGAATAGTCTGTTCGTAGATAATAAAAGATCTGTGGTATGTAGTATACCATATGACTTATATAATTACGATCAAAAAGAAATAGTAAAAATAATTAAATCGCTATACACATATATTTGTAATCAATTGATTACAAAACCAGGAGATACATTATATAATAAAATTACAAGTATAGCTCCCACAATATTAACATTTCATACATTAAGACATGTATGTGAAGATTTAGAAATAGTTGATTTTATAGATAATGATGATAACTTTAAAGAAATAACGGTAGAAGTTTTATATGATTCATTAGACTATTCTATAAATGAACTATTAGATTACTGTGGAATATTTGCAATCTGTACTGAGAAAATAGAAAAAGAAGTTAATGATGAAGATAAAGACGATTAGTTTTAAGCGTCAAGATCATTGTGTAAAATGTAATGCAGATAGATCCATAGAGCTATATGATATATATGATAAACCAATAAATTATTCATATTTTCTAGATAGATTAAATAGCGTAAGTTTAGATAGTTTTAATCGACGAGAGTTATCTTATATGCAATGCAAAAAATGTGGTGTTGTATATGATATAACTTGGGAGAATAAAATACCAGAACCATTGATTAATAAGAATACACTATTCATATTTTTGAATAGTGTATTTAAAAAAATATAAATACTAGGAGGATAATATGATTAATTGTTTAACAAATAGTCAACTATTAAAGATGGCAGAAATTAATGAAAAAAATAAAGTAATTGATAAAAAGATAAATGATAATATAAATAAAAAAGTAAATTTTCTTAAGAAAAAACGTCCACATCTAACTGAATTTGAATTAAGTGAATATAGATTAGAATTGATAAGTGAGTCAAAACCTATAAAGATACTTAAAGAAGAGCTTGAATTTAACACTCATATCATAGAATGTTTTAAATGTAGAAATAAATTAATTAGTATGATTGGAGAAGATGAAGTAAAACTTATTTTATTAAAATAATAAATAGGAGAGATTACTCTCCTATTTTATTTTTTATTCTTATTATAACTTTATAGTAAGGGAGGTGATTACTTATGAAAATATTATATATTAAATTAATCAATTATATTGGAATATATAATGGATTAGGATTAAATGAAATAGAGATAGATTTATCACCAAGTATGTATAAGACTGTAATAATACGAGGAAAGAATGGAAGTGGAAAATCTACATTATTTAATGCATTAAATCCTATGTATGATTCAAATGATAATTTTATACCAAAATTAGAAGCTCATAAATATATAACTATATTAAATGATAATATTATTTATAAGATTCACTTTATTCATCCAGTTAAACAGAATGGAGAAAGAGATACAACTAAAGCATATATTAAAAAATATTATAATAATGAAATTGAAGATTTAAATGATAATGGAAACGTATCTAGTTTTAAAGAAATATTATATAATGAACTTTCATTAGATAATAACTTCTTAGCTTTAAGTAGTTTAGGATCTGAGAATAAAGGTTTAGCTGATAAGAAACCTATGGAAAGAAAGAAGTCTGTCATTTCTATAATAAGTTCATTAGTAGTATATAATGATATATATAAAACATTAACAAAAAGAACATCAATATTTAAAGCAATGATAAACAATCTGACTAGTAAGATAGATAATATAGGTGATGAAGATAAGATTAAAGCATCATTAATATCTATAGAAACTAGATTAAATAATCTTATGAGTGAAAAGGATAATATCATAGAAGGATTGTCATCTTGTAAATCTACTGTAAAATTAATAGATCCAAACAATACTATACAAAATACTTATAATCAAATATATAGTGGAATCAATAACTATAATACTATGTATACAAGTATAACAAATTCAGTAAATAAATATTATAATATATTAAAATTAGAAGAGTCGATTAGTTATAACGATGTGATAAATCGTTATAATATAACTAAAGAAAATTTAGACAAGCTATCTACTAATGTGCAAATAATGGAATCAAATATATCCATTCTATTAAATGAACGTGAAAATATATTATCAGATATGCAAACTAAAAAACAAAAATTAAACTCATTAGAATCTGTTGGTGCTATAGAAGATATCAAATCTAGTATTTCTATATATGAAGATGATATTAGAAAGTATAAAGATATAATATATAAGATAGGATTAACTGATATGAACATTTCTAGAGATGAATATATATTAGCCCTAAATACATTAATGGATATTAAGAATACAATAAGTATATTCAAATCTAATTTAAATTTAAGTACAATAGAGAGATCTATTAATTATATAAGAAATAATGACTTTCCTAATATAGACAAATTGGATAATGATATAATTAATATTAATGCTCTTATAAGAGAACAAGAAATATTATATCAGAAGTTTTCTACAATTAAAGAGATATCAGAGAAGATACAATTACGTCCATTAGGATGTAAAATAAATGATTGTCTATTTATTAAAGATTCATTAGAAGCATTGGAACAGAAGCCTGATCAAAATCTTATTATAATAAATAAATTACTATTAAAATATAATAAGTTATTAAAATCTAAAACAGAAGAAAAAGTATCAACAAGAGATATCATAGAGTGTATAAACTATTTGAATACAGTATTAAGATCTATAGATATAAATAGTAAAATATTTAGAAAGCTTAAGATAGGACAAGAGTTTTGTGATAAAGATAAAGTACTAACTATGATTTTAAATGGTTATAATTTTGATATAATTGATGAGTTATATAAATATATAGACTATGCTAATGTAATAGATGAGTATAGGTCTAAGACTAATTTACTTATTCAATTAAAAAGTGATCTTAATATTTATAATAGTAAGCATGATATAATACAAGATCTATCTGATGACATAAATAAAATGAGAATAAAAGTAAATGATATGACTGATAATATATCAAATATAAAAAGTAATATAGATGATTATAAAACCAAATATTCTATTTTGAATATAGCTATAGATAATTATAATGTCTTGATAAAAAATCTTAATGATAAATTAAATATAGAATCTAAAAAGATTGAATTGATATCACAATTTAATGCAATAAAATCTAGTATGATATCAATAAAGCAATCACTAGATAATATTCAGGAATACAACTCTAAACTTGAAAAGACTAATAATGAAATAACCCCACTAATAGAGGACAGAGATAAATTAAAATATGGATTAACTATGCTAGTCGAATATAAGAAAGAGTTAATTATATATAATGCAAAATATGAAAAGATTGAATATATTAAAAAACAATCATCTCCTAATAAAGGAATACAGACTTTATTTATGGAGTTATATATGAATAAAATACTAAGTATGTCTAATGAGTTACTATCATTATTATTTGATGGAGAATATATATTATGTCCATTTATAATTAATGAAAATGAATTTAGAATACCATGTAGGGGTACTGGATTACAAAATGATGATATAAGTTCTACATCATGTTCTCAAAAAGCTATGATGGGGTTAGTAATAAATGCATCTCTATTATGCCAAGCATCTACTAAATATAATATATTAAAATTAGATGAGTTAGATGCAGGATTGGATACTAGTAATAGATTACAGTTTCTATATACATTAGATAGGATATCTGACATATTAAATATAGAACAGACTTTTATGATAACTCATAATACTGAGGTAGACTTGAGTACTTGTGATATTATACAACTTAAGAAAGTTGATGGAGAATCTATTTCTGATAATAATATTTTATATGAATACTAACTAGTATGTAAATAATACCCTCTTAATTGTCGAAAGGCATTAATATATATATACCGTATGGGTTCCATACGGTATATTTAATGTTGTTTTTAATTATATATTATAATAATGAATAAAATAATAATTTAGGAGATGTTAAAATAATGGAAATATCAAATAAAAAAATATTAGATTTAGTATTTCATTGCGATACTGAGATACGTGATTTAATAAAATCATTCAAATATAACTTATATTTAGGTAATAGCCAACGTAGTATTATTGGTGATGATGGTACTATTATTAAAGATAATAATATATTTAATATAGAAAGGATAATACCTCTTAAAATAGTTAATGCTAATTCTATAAATTTTACTGCTATTCAATTAGAATCGGATGAAATACATATTCCAAGAATTGATGTAGATTTTGAATATTTTGATGAATTTATAATTGAAATTATAAATAATGAAGCAGCAATATATATTAGATTTTTCAATGCTAAAGAATTAATAAGAGATGATAAACAATATTTATTTAAATTTACATTATAAAAATAATAATTTAAAAGATACTAAAATATAGGAGATGATTTTATGACCTATATTGCTTATTCTGATAAACTCATATTTATATTAAACGATAATAATACACTATTCGGTGTAAGTAGTAACAAGATAAAATCTATTCCTTTAGCTAAAGTTATAACTATTAGCGAGATGGATAAGATATGGAAATATAAAAATAGATTGACAAAGTAACTACGGTTACTTTGTTTAATTTAATCATTTTAATTATATATTATAATAATGAATAAAAGTTAGTAGTAAATCTATATTCAATAAAATTATAAACTACTAAAGAAAGGATGATAGAAAAATGGTTAAACAAATATCAATATTAAAAGTAGTAAAGAATTATATCAAATATAAGAAGGATACTATAATGTGTGATGGGTTTGAGATAATAAAAATATCTCAAGTTATGCATAATTCCCATGATACCAATAGAATAAGTTTTAATGATAGAGAATTTGATTTATATACATCACTTACTAATCCAGTTATAAAAGTAGTTATAAAAGAAATTGAAACAAATAAAATTATTACTATACTTATAGATTTGGTTGCTGATTGGATTAACTTAACTCCTTATATTGAAGCTGGATTTAAATTAGATTTTGTTGATAGATTATGTCAACTAGTATCTGATCTAAAAGGAAGAGAACAATGCTTGTTTGAAGATACCCAATTAGTAAAGAGTTTTAAGTATGATAAAAATGATATCTCTAAGCATATTTTATTAAATGATAAAGTATTTAATGAAATAATAAAATAAATATTATAATTTGGAGGTAATTCAGAATGGAAAGAGATACCCTAATATACGATAAAGGAAAATTAATGTGTGTAGCAAAAATAGATACTACCCCAGTTGGAAATGAAGTAACTAAATTAATTAAAGTTAATATTAATGATTAACTCTATTATGTTTTATATATGCTTGATATGGATTATGGAATAATAGTTTCTGAAAAGACTGCTATGGAATGTAGGGGAATAGTAGAGGTGATTAAATTATGAAGAAAATAATATCATTTATAAATAATGGAGGAAAAGAAATTATGACAAAAGGTCATCCAAGGTGGGATGAATTTTGTAAGAGATTAAAAGGAAGTGAAGGTTGTAATTTTAGATATGATGAAAATGGTAAACTTATATGGAATTGTGGTGGTGGAGAAGATAAATCATTTGCAATAAAAATTCTTGAAACCATGCCAGAAATAGATATTCAAAGGAGTATTGAATATTTTGAGACTAGTGGTGGATGGTGTGATTGTGAAATAATTTTAAATGTTATGGGATTAATAAAGTTTTTATATACTGACCCAAGTAAATTTATTATATAAAACATAAAATAAAGTAGAGATTTCTCTCTACTTTATTATTTTTTTAATATTGTGATACGTCTGGATTATCAATAACAACTAACTTATAAGTTTGATCTAGATTAGTATTTCTAGCAATACCATTCCTTACATCAATAGATGTATCGTTTAAGAACATAGGATCTGGTCTATCAGCCCCAGGAATTGATTCTCCTGTTTGTGTATTTATAACATCAAACTTTCTTTCACCAGTAGTAGAATTGTATAATACTACAGTTTTTATATTAGGATTTTCCATCATTAACATTTTATTTACAGATGGATTCATAGTATAACCTTGATTATTTTGGTACATATCTGTACCCATTACTCCACTATTCAACAACGTAAGTTCATTTTGTGAAGGTGGATTATATGCATTAGGAGTATTATAAGTACCAACTGGTGTAGAGATGTATGCATTGTACATATCCATTATTCTCTTATCATCATCTTGATCTGCATCACCCATTTTAAGATCTTTTATTCTCTTAATTTCTAAGTTATGGCAATCAGTTATCGTTTTATTTATTTCTCTTATTGCTGTAACTTTAGTAGTTATTAGTGATGACATTGTATTAGTAAGTAAAGTCATATAATCATATTTTCTTTTTAGTGTTTTAGATTGTCTTATCAGATCTAATTCACCTTTCATTTCTGATTGTAGTGTATCAATCTGAACTATAGAATTTTTTAACAATCCTTCTGTTTCATCATAACTATCTCTATATGGTTCAGCTGTTTGATACATAGGTAAATCTTTACCACTATCTCCTGTTAATAATTCTTGACCATCTACAAGTTTCTTCCTAGGTCTACCCCTTTTCTTTTTTTCATCATCTGGTATATAATCTATTGGCAATGAAGATTGTTTACTTGTAAAAAAATCTACGTTAATTATACTTGGAACATTATGATCTAGTCCTGAATCATCAAAACTTATTATTTTTTGCATATTCATTAACCTCCCTATTTAGTCTATTATACCTTTGTTAATATTTTAAATATATATACCATATCTTGATAGTATATTATTTTTTATTTATAGAATAACATATAAATAATACATAATTGTACCTGAGTAGGTACTTATAGGAGTGATTGATATGATTAAAAATTATCCAGCTGGGAGCAATTTAACAATATTAAATACAATATATTTATATCCTACAAAAGACGAAAATGATAAATGGTCAAAAGATAAATTACTTATAATATTTAAAGATAATGTTACAGGAGAAAAACATTATGAAGAAATAGAAACTCCTGATTATGAATTTTATATGGCAAAATCAGATGAGTTTATAGATCATAATTTATTATTTATTGAAAAGGATAAAGTTGATAAAATATCCACTCCATATAATTCTTTAGCTAAGAAGGTTGCTGAATTAACAGGTAATACAGAATTTTATTATGATAATATAAGAAATGGGAATAGATATGCAAATAATAAATTGTATACCCATCCTAAAATATTTATGGCAGATCAAAATATAGAAGATCATTATAGATTTAGATTTTCTAATACTTATCAAAATCCTATAATACAAGTATCTAAAGCATTCTTTGATATAGAAGTGGATACTATTAAAATGAGAGGAGATTTTCCAGATATGGGAGAATGCCCAATCAATGCTATAAGTGTAATTAGTGAAGTTACAAATAAAGTATATATATTTTTATTAAGAAATAAAGAAAATCCATTAATACAAGAATTCGAAGATTCAATTGATGATGAATTATTTAAAGAATTAAAAGAATTTGTTAAAGCTAATGTTGGTGGATGGAAGAATGAAAAAAGAGCAGGCTTAGATGAGTTAGATTATGAATTTATGTTTTATGATGAAGAAATAAAATTAATTCAAGATTTATTTATATTATTTAATACAACTAAACCAGATTTTATATTAGTTTGGAATATGGCATTTGATATGACATATATTATAGAAAGAATAAAGATGCTAGGATATAACCCAGAAGATATAATATGTCATCCAGATTTTAAAACTAGAACTGCACAATATTATAAAGATACTAGAAATGAGAATGATTTTAGTAAAAGAGGAGATAGTGCAATAATTAGTTCTTATTCGGTATATATGGATCAACTAATTAGTTTTGCATCTAGAAGAAGGGGACAACATGCTTATCCAGATTATAAACTTGATACAATAGGTAATATAATTGCTGATGTTGGTAAATTAGATTATTCTGATATAACAACAAGTATATCAAAATTACCATATTTAAATTATAAAGTATTTGTATTCTATAATATTATGGATACAATTGTTCAGAAATGTATAGAGAATAAAACTGCAGATGTAGAATATGCATTCAATAAATGTTTAATAAATAATACTAGATATAGTAAATGTCATAGACAAACTATATATCTTGTAAATAGAGGTGTAAAAGAATTTTATAAAGATGATTTCATTATGGGATGTAATAATAATAAATATAATGAAAAATCAGAGAAGTTTCCTGGAGCATTTGTTGCAGATCCTAGTAAAGTAGATGCGTATGGTAAAATAAAAATAGCAGGTAATCCTATTAATGTAATGAATAATCTTGATGATTTTGATTATAAAGCTCTATATCCAAGTCTAATGAGAGAATTTAATATGGCACCTAATACTCAGATTGGTATTATCAATATACCAAATCAAATATATAATAATGAGAATAGATTTAATAGAGAAATATATAGTAGAGGTTCTGCTTTTATAGAAGATTTACAGTCTCAAGTTTATCTAGAATTCTGTACAAGATGGTTACATTTTGCAGATTATGGATCATTATATAAAGATGTTATAGAATACTTTACAACTGAAGCTAACCCAGGAAGAGCATTGAAATGGTATAATGATAAAAATCAGCAAGTAGTATTAAGATTTATTAACAATAATGCTAAACAAAAAGTTATATCATTTAATACAAATGATAAACAAAGAATAATAGATTTTAATTATATTCATGATTTTACTACTGTTAATGATCATTTTCAAAGGAGATGCTAAATAATGACTAATGATGAAGTATTAGAATTGGTTGATATATGCAAGTTAATGAAAAGTGATTATGTAGTAATGCATGATAATATTGTAATGGGAAGTGATAGTAGTTTTGCATACTTTAAAAAATTAGAATTAGATCATCAACTTCCTAATATTGCAGTAAATATGCTAGATTTAAAAAATGAATTAATATTACTAACAGATACTCCTTCTGATGTACATTTATTTGATATAAATATATATAATAAATTATTAGATATGCATGATACTGTATTGAATATGAAATATATAAAAAATATATCATATGATAGTTTAGAAAAAGATACTGATTTTGAAGAAGCTTTGAGTTTAAAAACAGCACAGGGAATAAGATATATTGTAAAAGATAAGAAATATTTTATACCTATATATAATGGATTACTTCCTGTTGTTAAAGCAGATAAGATTGATTTAGTTATATATGATTTAAATACTTATAGCTTTCTATGTAAGTTTATAATTCATAAAAAGAAAAAAATGAGTATAGAACTGTATTTATTATGTATGCATATGTGTTGAGAGATATATACAGTATGGCTTAGCCATACTGTATATGTTTGTTTTTATAACTAGAACATAATATTAATTTAAAAATAGGAGGAATGTTCTATGGAAAATAATAGAAGAAAGCAGCAACAACCAAAAAAGAAAAAGTCAAGTATAAATAGATTGGCAACATCAGTTCAGAATAACATAC
>Ga0302209_10000175_pt1 | contig 30382 bp, 21 predicted proteins | sample II_Fen_E3_1_FD_194574 | JGI IMG/M metagenome (GOLD analysis project Ga0302209, IMG submission 194574) | Peat permafrost microbial communities from Stordalen Mire near Abisko, Sweden - II_Fen_E3_1 | ecosystem: Environmental > Terrestrial > Soil > Wetlands > Permafrost | place: Sweden: Abisko...
CCTGAGCTAATCCGGGCTAGGGAACTGGGACTTAAAATATACTCTTTCCCTGAATATCTTTTTCAGCAAACCCGCAGTAAAACGCGTATCGTAGTGGGCGGAAGCCATGGAAAAACAACTACCACCGCCATGATCTTGTTTGTGTTGAAACAGCTCCGCATTGATACCGACTATATGGTTGGTGCGAAAATCGATGGTTTTGATAATATGGTGCGCCTTTCTTACGAGTCGAGAATAGCTGTATTCGAAGGAGATGAATACCTTACTTCACCCATTGACCCGCGCCCTAAGTTTCACCTGTACAAACCACATATAGCGGTGCTCACGGGCATTGCCTGGGATCATATTAATGTTTTTCCAACCTTCGAAAAATACGTGGAGCAGTTTCGGAAATTTGTTGACCTGATGGAAGTACAGGGTCGGTTGGTTTATTTTGAGGATGATAAAAACCTGAACGAAATAGCCGATAATCTGCGTCGGGATATAGTTCCGTTTGGATATACAACTCCTAAACACGAAGTCAGAAACGGTGTTACCTATCTGATTACTAAATACGGCGATGTGCCGCTCAAAATATTCGGGCTGCACAATCTGCAAAATATGGAGGCTGCCCGCTTGGCCTGTAAACAAATAGGTGTTACCGACGAGCAGTTTTATTCCGTTATTTCGGAGTTTTCGGGGGCAGCGGGTCGATTGCAGAAAGTGACTGAAACAGCTACTTCGGTGGCGTTTGTTGATTTTGCTCATTCACCTTCAAAGCTCAGGGCTACGTTGCAAGCTGTGCGACAACAATACCCCGACAAAAAACTGATAGCTTGTATGGAATTGCATACATTCAGCAGTCTTACTAGCGAATTTTTGCCGCAGTATGCCGATAGTATGGCGGAAGCCGACACGGCATTTGTTTATTATAATCCGGAAGTGGTGGAACATAAACGACTGGCTGAAATAACTCCCGAACAGGTAAAACAGGCTTTCGGAGGTGATAATCTGGCGGTGTTTACTGATGCGCAGGCACTACAAGCGGCGCTCCGCGAACAGCAATACGATAACACCGCCCTGCTATTTATGTCGTCCGGAAATTTTTCGGGAGTTGATCTGACAGCATTAGCACAGGAATTATTAAGAGGCAAGCGGTAAGCGGTAAGTAGTAAGCAGTAATACTGCCGCAGGCAACTATTTAGTATACAAGTTAACGAGTAAACAAGTATACTTTCAATATATTCAAGAACGGATAATAACAATTAATATCGCGAAGCAACTATCGCCGCAGGCAATTGTTTAGTATACAAGTATACAAGTATACATTCAACTACTCAAGAACGGATAATAACAATTAATATCGCGAAGCTAATATCGCCGCAGGCAAGTATCAATTAATTACGCGAACGCAGTGAGCAAATAACACGAAGTAAATAAAATGACTGAGAAACAACGATTACTGGATAACCGATATATGCGCATGGCTCGGATATGGGCTGAGAACTCGTACTGCGAAAGACGAAAGGTAGGGGCATTGCTGGTAAAAAATCAAATGATTATATCCGATGGGTACAATGGAACGCCATCCGGATTTGAAAATAAGTGCGAGGACGAAAACAATGTATCCAAACCTTATGTTTTACATGCCGAGGCCAATGCTATCAGTAAAATAGCCCGTTCGCACAACAGTAGTGATAATGCTACCCTGTATGTGACGGCGTCGCCTTGCATTGAATGTGCCAAGCTCATTGTACAGGCAGGTATTAAGCGGGTGGTATATGGTGAGAAATACCGCATAATGGATGGTGTAGAATTACTTGAACGTGCCAATATAGAAGTGCTATTTATAGAGGAAGAAAAATAGTCTGTGCAGTATAGTGCATTGTTTTGATGAATTTAAATTATAGCTGAAAATTAATAGTTTGTGAAGTCTTTGTGAAATGATATTCTACTGAAGAAGATGATCGACAAAGATTTCGGTGAAGAAACAAAAAACAAGTATTTATCGTATGAATAAGAAGAATTTATTTCTGGTTTTAATTATATTTATTTCCGTTTTTGGCGGGCTTTTGCTTGGTAATATCATTGCTAACAGGTCTAATAGGTCAGGGTTTTCAATGTCATCGCGCAATAAAGTGGATGAATTGCTATCAATCATTAACTCGCAGTATGTTGATACGATGAACATGAAAGAGATGACCGAGGGGTTGATGACTGATGTAGCCGGAAAACTTGACCCGCACTCGGTTTATATACCGGCAGCCGATCTGGCAAACGTGAACAGCGAGCTTGAAGGAAGTTTCAGTGGTATTGGAGTTCAGTTTAATATACAGAATGATACGGTGATGATAGTGGCCATTGTGAGTGGAGGCCCTTCTCAAAAAGTGGGGCTTTTGGCAGGCGACCGCATTGTGCAGGTAGATGATTCTGCTTTTGTAGGGAAGAAAATAACCAACGAAAAGGTTATGCGTAAACTCAAGGGAAAGGCCGGAACAAAAGTAAAACTTGGAATTCGTCGTCATGGAACACGTGAGATATTACATTACTCTATCACTCGCGGTGAAATTCCTGTGAACTCGGTGGACATAGCTTATATGATTGAACCCGGCGTCGGATTTATCAAAGTAAGTAAATTTGCATCGACAACTTTTGCCGAGTTTCTGGATGCTATTGCCAGACTGCGTAGCCAGGGTGCCCGTAAGTATATTATCGATTTGCGCGAAAACAGTGGTGGTTTTATGGATCAGGCCATTAATATGGTGAATGAGTTTTTGCCTGCCGGAAGAATGATTGTTTATTCGAAAGGTAAAGCGTATCCGCGTGCCGAAGCCAAATCGGATGGAAAAGGAAGTTGCATTAACCTGCCGATGGTGGTTTTGATAGACGAATTCTCGGCTTCGGCCAGCGAGATTTTTTCGGGAGCAATACAGGATAATGACCGCGGACTGATTATCGGTCGACGCTCGTTCGGTAAAGGACTGGTTCAGCAGCAAATGAATTTATCGGATGGTTCGGCCATTCGCCTCACTGTAGCCCGATACTACACACCTTCAGGTCGCAGTATTCAAAAACCGTATGAAAAGGGTAAAGCACAGGATTATGAAATGGATATCGTGAAACGTTATATGCACGGTGAGATTGACAGTAAAGACAGCATTCATACGGCCAAATCGCTGAAGTATAAAACTTTTGGAGGCAGAACGGTTTATGGTGGCGGTGGCATTATGCCCGATATTTTTGTACCGCGGGATACTTCTGAATACACTCCTTATCTGAACAAGGTGATTAATTATGGCTATTTATATCAATTTGCATTTCAGTACACCGACCAAAATCGGGCTAAACTGAAAAGTAAGAAAACCTGGCAGCAAATGGATAAATACCTGGATAATCAGGATTTGCTGACGCAGTTTGTAGCATTTGCTAAGAGTAAAGGCGTAAACCCCGATGCCCGACAGATAGCTATATCCAAAAGGTTCTTACTGATGCAGTTAAAGAGTTATATCTCCCGAAACAGTATAGGCGAAGAAGGTTTCTATCCTATGCTTTACAAGGACGATAAAACGGTGAAAACTGCATTGGAGCAATTAAGAAAGAAATAAATCAGTTTACGGATATAAAGTAAGAGCTTGCCGCTATCAGCGACAAGCTCTTGTTGTTTTGTATCCAGAGATATTTATTGTTTTATAATTTTATGCAGGCTTTTTCCTTCGGCAGTTTTCACTTCCAGTAGATAGATTCCTTTTGGAAAATTCCGAACTTCAATTTCGGTCACATTCGTTGCGGTTTTGATGAGTGAACCTTCTATATTGTACACATTCACACGGTTTACACTGCCAGGCGAAGTGATATAAACTTTGTCTTCCGTTATGGTGGGTGATATGCTGTAGTTCAGAATTTTATGATCATCAATTCCGTTTACCACATTCGGGGCTTTATCCGTATAAATCAATAAATCGCCGGCTTGCATACTCATTGTCATAGTTGTGTTGCTGACATTCAATTGTTCTCCTGTCAATAAGTTATACCAAATCCCGGTTTTAGGGAAATTGGGCGTTGCCGTTATGGTGGCTGATGCATTGAAGTTGCCCAGAGCAATCATATTCAGGTCGGAGCTGGTTAATGCAATTCGGCGCCCCGAATTCCAGTCGTTAAGCCCGATACTCAATGTGAATGTTCCTGTAGTGAATGCCGTGGGATACGTTTTCCGAAGCGATATTATTTTAGCACAGGCATCCGATGCCGCTTTTCTGTGAGCCAGATTTAGCCAGTCCCAGGCAGCAGGTTTTTCGTTGGTGCGTCCTCCGTTCGAATTGATGGAATAATCAAATCCCATTTCGCCGAATTCGTAAATCATTTTAGGTCCGGGAATGAGGGTGGTAAAAGCGATATTCAGCGGCACACGCTTTATTCTTGCAATTGAATCGGTAGCGATGTTACCTACACCCGATATTTTAGCATTGTAGAAATTTCGTTCCTCATCATGACTCTCTGCATAGCCCACCCAGTTGCGCGGTGTTGCATTCATGTTGCTGAAATCACTGCCCGATTGGTATCCTTCTGCCGACTGAGAAAATGCAGAATTTACATTGCGCCACAGGTACATGCCTTTATTGGCCAATGCGGTTTCTTCATCGTTGTTACAGAAATGTTCGAGGATAAACATAACATCGCTTTTTACAGCTTTAGCGGCATCATAATAAACACTTAGGTTATCAATACGCGATTGGTCGTAATTGCCAGCCGTGCTTTCGGTACTTGAATTCTGAGTGAAACCTTTGGTCAAATCCATGCGATAACCGTCAATCTTGTATTCAGTGATCCAATATTTTAATACACGTTTAAAGTACTCTTTAGTTCCGCTAAAGCTGTGATTGAAATCATTGAGTACACTGTACGGATGAGGTGCAACGGGATTCATCCATGGATTATTCGCTGCCGGTCTGTTATTCACCCCATCCCAATACAGCAAGGCAAAAGGAGACAAGCCAGAAGCCTGATTGAATACCATATCCAGCAATACGGCCATGCCGCGCTTATGACATTCGTCAATGAATTTTTTATAGGTGTTGGCATTTCCGTAGGCTTTATCCGGTGCAAAATAGTGGTTCGGATTGTATCCCCAGCTGTTATTTCCGTCAAACTCTGTTATCGGCATAAGCTCTACAGCTGTGATTCCGAGGTTTTTCAGGTAATCCAGTTTGGTGATAGCAGCTTCAAGAGATTTTTCTTTCGTGAAGTCGCGCAGTAGTAGTTCGTAGATAACCATATTTTCACGCGACGGCATGCTGAATGTCGGTACTTCCCAGTTGTAGGTGGCTTTGGCTGTTTGTAAAGTTGATACCAATCCGGTAGTTTTTCCTGTCGGATAGGCCGGTAAATTGGGATAAATCGTTGAATTTATATATTGATCGTTCCATGGATCCAGAAGCATCTCGGTATAGGGATCGGTTATTTTCAATGTTCCATCAACCAGATATTGAAAACCATACAATTTGTCTGCAGTGAGTCCGGTAAGAGTTATCCACCAATAGTCTCCATCTTTCTTTAGTTGATAGGCGTTTTGTTGTGTCCAGTCATTAAAATCTCCAATCAGAAATACATTGTTCTTCCCTGGCGCATATAATACCAGTGTAGCCGTGGTGTTGTCTATATAATTTATCCCATCAGTTACACCGGTAGGTCTGGCTTGATTGGTTACTGCTTCGGGAACAAATACCTGCATGGTATTGGAAACGGTTACTCCATTTAGAGTTGCCTGAGCAATGATTGTATAATTATTAGCAGTTGCAAAAGTATAGGAATAACTAAGCGTTGTAGACGATGTGGCTGTTTGCACACTCGTTCCGTTTACAAACAGATTCAGATCTGCTGCCAATGATGAACTAAACTGAAGATTTATAGTTGTACCAGCAGAAACAACCTGATTAGTTGTTGGGTTAGTAAAGGCTACATTTAATCCGGCTTGATATACATTCGCAAAAATATCAGCTCCACCCGTATCTTTCCCTTCTTTGGTAGCTAAACCGTTTCTGAATACAAAAGCCATTTTGGATACAACTTCGCCTGCTGATAAGCCGTAGTAAGTAGCCATGTCAGGGGTAATGGATAGTTTCCATTTATTATTACCCAGTGATGTCATTTTGTATTTGGCTGAATTATCTCCCCAGGTTGGAGCATGTTTCCAGTCCGAACTGCTCGCACTGGCCGATGTAATGACACCAGTATGTGCATACACTCCATCGGTACCGGTGTAATCTTTTAGACCGGCTGTGCCCAGAGTGGCATCGTAAATAATATCTATGGCTCCGTTATTCTGGGTTACAAAAGCAGGAGAGGTAGTTATAATCTGAGCCTGACCTGTTAGAAACAAGAACAGAGACAGCGCTATAAGAGTAATTTTTTTCATATACCTGTTTGATTAAATACCAATTAGAATATTAAGCTAAAGCAACTTACCTTTGTTTGAAAGAAAAGTCTGAACTTCAGTTAGTCCAGACTTTTCTATTTAATTATGACTTGCGGGTTTTATTGTTTGATAAAATAATAGCAACCATCCACATCATTGAACAGAACTTTGTATGTTCCTGCCTTCGCCGGAATATCGCCACCCGACATTCCAACAGGGAATGAATCACCTCCCCAGCTGGTTGTCCAACCTCCATTAGCTCTGAATTTGCAACCACCATCGGTTGTAAATGTTTGAGTTGTGTACCAAATGTGGTTGTTAGTGGTTTCGGCGGCTGTCATTACCACATCACCTCCCCAACCGTTGAATCCTCCGATTAAACCTATTTGTGTATATGAGCTTGGTGTTACCAGTGTAGGTATCATTGTCATTGTATTGGTTATAGAGTTTATCGTGATAGTATAATATCCGTCGGCTGCAACTTTAATGTCACTTGAACCTCCGTCGTTATGAACAAATACTCCGTTATTAGCGCCCCATTGTTCATCCCAACTACTAATGTCGCGAATCAGTTTAAATCCTCTGGAAGCAGAGAAATAACCAGTAAATGTAAATTCTCCATCGCCTGCGGTGTTGTATTTGTTTCCGCTCACTACGCTCATTGGATAGATTGAAGAACCTAAATGTGCCATATCATTATGCCATCCTCCATCGCCCATACCAATAATGTAATAAGGTCTTGGAGTAATAGCAGTATATGGAACAATCGACATAACATTTACATCTACATTGGCCGAGGCAGTGTTGCCATTGCCATCAGTCATGGTGTAACTGAATACATCAGCACCCGAATAACCAACTGTTGGAGTGTAAGTTATTGCTCCATTTGCATTCACAACTGTCGATCCATGTGCCGGTGTTGTGGCACTAACGGTAGACAATACATCTTTTTCTGGATCTGTATCGTTTGCAAGTACAGCAATGCTGACAGAACTATTCATAGGCAATGATGCAACATCGTTTACTGCTGTTGGAGGATAACTGTAAGGAGTAACCAGCAAAGTAGCCGTTTTTGAAGTATACGCACTTTTCAATCCGCCTTTTACGATGTAGGATAACAGTCGAATATAAACGGTTTGTTGAACGGCATTTTTGTTGAAGGTTTTGATAGAATCATTAAACTCCTTACAACCTACAGATACATCCGATCCGGCTTTGCCATCAAATGTAATAGGAATAGTAATAAAGTTGGAAAAATTGGCAACCTTGGCAAATTGAATCTTGTATTGTTTTTGGGCTGCTGTATCCACCAGATTGAGTACGGAAGAACAGGTTAGCAAAGGTAAAGCACTAGCTAATTTGTTAGCCTGTATGGTAAGAGGACTGACATTGATTTTAAGCGCTGCAGCAAAACCGGTTGTATCCTGAAGTGTCAATTGGTCATAGCTCCCGGGCTTAGCAACTGTTTGATTTGCATACGGATCTTCGCATGAAGTAAACGCCATACATCCAATAATCAGGGCTACTATATAGTTGATTGTTTTTTTCATTTTCAATTATTTTTAATAGTGGAAAACAGAATTAATTTTTTACAAGTTCTGCCTTTTTAGGTGCAGAACTTATTATATTCATTTTTTGATGAAGAAATAACATCCATCAATATCGTTAAGTATAACAGTGTACGTACCAGCAGTTTCAATCATGTTTTTCCCTCCTTTTACAGCAACTGCCATTTTAGAGTATAAAGCAATTCCGTCATCAGAACCAGGAATACCCCAGCTTGTACCCCAGTCGGCATTTGCCCTTAATTTACATTGAGAGTCTGCTGCAAACGTATAAGTTGTATACCATACATGACCACTTGTACCTGTATTTGTAGTTAAAGCAACATCTCCTCCCCAGCCATTAAATGCACCTATTAAACCAATTGAGGTATATAATGTAGGTGCTGGTGATATTGTTATTGGGCTAATGGTTAATGTATTATCAATAGAGTTCAATGTGACTTTATAATATCCATCGCTTGGAACAGTTATATTTCCTCCACTATTCAGGGTGTAAGTTGTACCTGTCATTCCCCATATATTATTATTCCAATCTCCAATAGTTCTTAAAATTTTAAATCCATCAGCAGCTTTAATATATCCTGTATAAATGAACTCTCCATCTCCACTCAAATTATATTTCTTTCCATCTTGAATACTCATAGGAATAAGTGAACTTCCTAATCCAGCAATAGAATTAGTCCAGTTACCACCTAAACCAACTATATACCAAAGTCTTGGGGCTACCTCTGTATATGGGAATAATGGAAGTACATAAGGTAGAATTCTTAATTTAATAACATTTGAGTAAAGTGGTTTTACTATTAAGCTATCGGTTAAAGCAGAGTGAGTTGCATCACTAATATAAGCACTTAAACGAACGTATACATCTTTAATAACAACAGGATCAGGCAATTTGCCACCATAGAGTGCAATAATAGCTTTGTCCATTTGTTTCGTGTTTATTCCTATTTTTTCTCCATTTACAGTTGTTGCTAAACTTTGATAGGTTCCAGCAGCGAAAGTTGCATCAAAACAAACTTGAGTAGTGTATGTTACAGCTGCCGTGAAGCTATAGTCAGGTTGCACACATGTTAATGAATCCATATCTTTGTCTGCCTGAGCATCTTCTAATATATAATTACTATATCGAGGATTATTTAATTTAAATGATAGCGTCCCATCCTCAGCTTTATAATTTAGCTTTGTAATTTGGTCATCTTTACAGGAAAATAACCCAAAAACACAAAGCAATGAGAATAATATTATTTTTATTTTTTTCATATTATTTTATTTTAAAATTAGAAATGGAATATGAGTTTAATAATCGGTATTTTGCTTTAGGTTTGGATTCGCACTTAAATCAGTATCTGGCAGTGGATACAAATTATAATGTTTGTCAAATTGAGTTCCAGTAAGCGTTCCACCTTTCCAATCCCAACGGTAATCATTGTTTCCTCCAAAATAATTATACCTGATTAAATCCATTCGACGACGACCCTCAAAGTAAAACTCACGAGACCATTCATCAAGGATGCCATCTAAATCAACAGAAAGCAAGGTAGACGCATGAGCTCTACTACGGATTTGATTAACAGCTTGCAATGCGGTGTAACCGCCTATCGAAGTAGCTCCACGGCTAACGGCTTCTGCATATGTTAAATAGGCTTCTGCTTTACGCATGAGTGGAATGTCCATATCGGGGAAAGTTTCATCTTTGATTTTAGAAGTATCCCCGTCAGCTCTGTTATTTGTAAATTTAAATGTGGTTAGACCAGCTTCTGTGTCGGTTCTATCGGCCATAGTAATTTTTCTTCCTTTTGCATAGAGCATTGCACGATCATCATTAGCAGCACTTCTTAAATCTATCAAATTTGCATTTGATGGAATTGTTCCTGAACTGAAGAACTTCTCTGTTAAAGAAAATTTAATCCTATTACAACCCCATTTGCTTTTAGGTAAAAAGTTTGAAATAATCGAATCGGACATCGTGTTAAAAGCCGGTGAAGCCACAAGGTAGCACGATCCTGCGTATGAGTTAATTTTCTTGCCATCTGCGGCAACAGGGAAAATGATTTCATTTGGTGCATCATTTACAGATGAACCATCAATAATACCTGCATTGTCTCCCATAAATAAGTATTTGTATTTAGTTGCAAGACTATAGTCAGAGTCAATAACTTTCTTTGCATAAATTGCCGCATTAGTCCAATTAGCTGTTCCAGTGTAAACTTCAGCATTTAAATACAAACGAGACAATAACAACCAATCAGCAACTACATCCAACCGATAATAATCGTGAGAAGATTTCGATTGATACATATCCGGTTCTATAGCTTTCAATTCACCTTCAATCCAAGCATATAAATCTGCACGTTTAATTTGTTGGGGAAGAGCAGAACTTACAACTGTGACAAATGGGACATTGCCATAAAAATCCATTAAGTTGAAATAATGTAATGCTCTAATGAAACGAACTTCAGCTCTCTGTTTAATAGTCTCAGCATCCGTTTTTCCTTCAGTTTGTCCAAGAAATGAATTACACATTACAATTTCAATAAATGAATATTCATATACGTTTTGAATCCACGGATTTGAAGATGTAGGTTTGTTTGTTTGCAGTTCGTAAATTTTATAATTTGCCTCATAAGCCCAGCAAGCTTCATCTGTACATAATTCATTCATGTTCCAATAACCACGGTATAAGCCAAACTGCCCTTCATCGGCAGCAGTAACATCTGCATTTCCAGCAGGACCTTCTAGTCCGGTGAGTTGAAACCCAGCATATATTTTGGCAAGTACAGCTGTTTGATCAAAAGTTTGATTTACACTTGGATCAATAGGTGTTACATTTAAATCATTCATACAAGCGGGTAAACTTGTACCAACAAATATTAAAATACTGTACAAGTACAATTTATTTATTATTTTTTTCATACTCTTTGTGTTGTTAAATTAAAAGTTAAGACTTAGTCCAAGAACAGTTATAATTGGGTGTGGATAGATATTATTATCAATACCGCTATATACTTCCGGATCTAAACCCTTATATCCGGTTATTATAAAAGGATTCTGTACAGTTGCTGAAATTCTACCGCTTGAAATACAATTAAATAAATTTTTAAAAGAATATCCGACAGTAAAATTATCGCAACGTAAGAAAGAACCGTTTTGAACGTAATAGTCCGAAAACTTGTAATCTGTGTTTGTATTTGAGAAATTTGTTTCAAAAGCCGAAATTGGTTTGTTGTTTAATGCATTGTTCATTAGAATTTTTGTTGTTGATAGATTTGCATTATTTGCAGCAACATCATTATATACATAATTTCCAATACTTGCTCGCCATGACATACCAAAATCAAAGTTCTTGTAGATAAGTTTTGCCGAGAATCCCATGGTTACATCGGGTGCAGATTTATGATTCAAATACATATCGGCCGATGTGATTTGTCCATCTCCGTTGCGATCAACATATAAATTTTGGATTGGCTTACCATCTGAAGAATAAACTTGTTGGTAAACATAGAACGAGTTTGTAGGATAGCCAACCTTATATGCTTGTATTGTTCCAAAATCAGATACGGCACCTGTGTTTATTATAGTACTTGTCAAATCAGAAGTCGTGAGCTTTGTGATTTTATTATAATTATATGTTACATTATAACTTAAATCCAGCGTACATTCTTTAGTTGAAATTGCTTTTGCATTTAATGTAACTTCTACACCTTGATTAGTGAGCGAACCTATATTGCTTAAAACGACATTTGAAAAATTTGTACCTACAGGCACGTGAACGCTATTTAATAAATCAGACGTTTTACGATAATAATAATCGACAGATCCAGTGAATCTATTAGCGAGAATCCCCAAATCAAGACCTGCATTATAAGTTGTTGTTTGCTCCCATTTCAAGTCAGGGTTATAAGCATTTGCTCTTGCAGTTTGGTAAAATGTATTGCCAAACTGATAGTAGGCACCTACATTATTTGTCTGATATACGGGTATATATGGGTAATCTCCCTGATTTATATCTTGCTGTCCGGTAACGCCATAGCCTAGACGTAGCTTTAAATCACTAATAAAATTATTATTTTTCAAAAATGATTCTTGGTTAATTTTCCATGCAAATGCAGCTGAAGGGAAAAGCCCCCAGCGATTGCTGGATGAAAAGCGAGAAGTTCCGTCATCACGTAAAGTTGCTGTAAATAGATATTTATCTGCTATTGTGTAATTCACACGTCCAAAGAAAGATACTAAATAATACTCAGTAGCCCAATTGAAAACACCATTTTGAGAATAAATATATCCATCTAAGCCAACTCCATATTTGCTTCCATTACGATAAAAATGCTGCCATTCATATCCTCCCATTATATCGAATTTTTGATTTGAAAATTCTTTATTGTATTGGAAGTAACTGTTTAACGAAGTGTTAGATTTATGCGCTTTTTCCCAGCCAGTATACCCATGAACAAAATTCGCAGTTGAAGTTATTGCATTATTATAAGCTTCCTCCGAATTAATAACATCTGATCCTAAATTTAAATGAATTCTTAATTCTGGGAGAAAGTGAAATTTATAATCAAACTCAGCATTAGCAATAAGATCTTTAGCATTGGTTTTATCTTTCTGAAGGTTTAATGCTGCAACAGGATTTCCATTTGTTAAGTTGTTCCATGTTGTAAAATTTCCATTTGCATCAGTATTTATCCATTGCCAATATCCACCAAAATGAGATGCATAAGGTTCGACGGTAGATGTAACGGGTTGTGTAGGATCCATTGCTGCAGCAGCTCCAATTACGTCAGCAGCTTTTCTGTAGTTTGATATCATCCCTTTTACATTGATGTTGACTTTTAAATGATCATCGAAAAATGATGGATCCAAATGAATAGCACCTGTATAACGTTCGTAATTTGATGTTTTAATAATACCATTTTGGTTGGTGTATCCAAAAGAAGCGCGATATGGCATCTTTTTTAATCCACCAGAAATACTGATATTGTGATCATTGCTTAAAGCTGTTTGATAGATTTGACTTTGCCAGTCCGTATTGGATGTCCCTAATAATTTTGTAGCAGTTGAGTTGGCCCCAAATAATTTTGTCACAAATGAACGATACTGATCACCTGACATAACATCTACTGTTTTTCCAATGGTGCTCATTGAAGTATTTCCATCGTACGATACTCGTGGTTTAGAATTTTTTTCACCTTTTTTAGTGGTAATGATAATAACACCATTTGAAGCTCTCGAACCATATATAGCTGTTGCCGATGCGTCTTTTAATACGGTAAACGATTCAATGTCATTTGGGTTGATCGTGCTAAGTAAATTGTTAACACCTTTCATTCCATTATTGTCCATTGCTAACCCATCAATAACAATTAATGGGTCATTGCTGGCATTTAATGAAGATCCACCACGAATACGAATGGTGGCTCCATCGCCAGGAGCACCACTATTTGATGTCACAACTACACCTGCAATTTTACCCGTTATCATGTCTTGAGCATTGGTGGTAAGTCCTTTGTTCATTTTGTCTGGTTTTATAGCTGTTACTGAACCGGTAGCATCATTTTTTCTAACTGTACCATACCCAATTGCAACAACTTCGCCCAAGACAATAGCATCTTCGTGTAGTTGAACTGTAATTTTTGTTTTTCCTGCTACAGGAACTTCTACGGAAGCATAGCCTAAGTATCTAACTACTAGGGTTGCATTAGGGGCTACTGAGATGGTGAATTCACCATCTAGATTGGTGATTACACCTTTTGAGGTGCCTTTTTCCAGGATACTTGCACCGAGAATAGTTTCTCCGGTTTTAGCATCCTTCACAATTCCTGAAACGGAAGTCTGTTGTGCATTGGCGTTAATTCCAAAAGCTAACATCGCTAAAACGGCTACAAATGCACGTGATTTGAGCTTAAAGTGATTGTACTTCATGCATTAAGTTTTTTTAAGGTTGAAACTCGTAATATATTTATAATGAGAAAAAAAATAAATAACAATTTTCATTAATTAAAACAATGTATCTTTCGATTTGTTCGTTGTAGTTAATTTTGAATATATGTTGAGCATTTTTTTATGGAGGCAAAAATAGATATAGATGTTTATTTGCAATCTTTGTTTTATCATTATGACAAGAATTTTGAGCGCAAACGTTTGCGGCAGATATTTAGAATATTACGGCAAATAATTTTTTATTCGAATAATCTATTCTACTTTTGTAATTGAAATCTTATTTTGACTTATTTAAGTATCGAACAACATGATCTATTAATGTGTAAAATACACTTATTTAGGATGTTGTGTTAGTCGGTGCTTGCTGTGAATTCAGTCGAGGGTTTCTGTAACCGAAAAATTTATAGCATGAAAAAAACGCAAATTACCATCAAGGATATTGCCAGAGAACTCAATATTTCACCCTCTACAGTTTCTCGTGCATTAAAGAATCATCCCGATATCAGTCAGGTTACAAAGGATCTTGTAAACAAGTATGCCAAGGATTTTCACTATAAGCCTAATGCGTTGGCTCTCAGCTTACGAACTAGTAAGAATAATACCATCGGTGTGATAGTTCCGGAAATAAACAATTATTTTTTTTCATCTGTACTTTCGGGCATTGAGCAGATAGCCAATCAGGCAGATTATAATGTGATTGTTTGTCAGTCTGGCGAAAACTACGAGAAAGAAGTGAGAGACACTAAGGCATTAATATCCAGTCGGGTTTCGGGCGTTCTGGCATCGCTATGTAAACATACGACTAACTATGACCATTTTCAGGATATTATTGACAGTGAGATTCCACTGGTTTTTTTTGATAGAATTTGCATCGGTATTATCACCGATAGGGTGGTGGTGGATGATTATGCGGGCGCTTTTGCTGCTGTGGAGTATCTGATTCAGAGTGGGTGTAAGCGAATTGCTTTTTATAGCTCACCCTTCCATCTCGAAATATCAAAGAATCGCAAAAACGGATATCTGGACGCACTCAGAAAGTATGGACTAATGGTTGATGAATCATTAATTCGAGTCTGCGATACCCGCGAGGAAGCCATAATGATTACGCCCGAAATTTTAGACAGAATCGATAGGCCGGATGGATTTTTTGCCATCAATGATCATTGTGCCGCCGGAATAATGTATGCAGTCAAGTCGGCAAAACTAAAGGTGCCGGATGATATTGCAATTTTTGGTTTTTCCGATGGGGAATTGGCGAAAGCTTGCGATCCAATGCTTAGTACGGTAGAGCAGCATGGATATGAAATGGGAAAAAATGCAGCGACTCTGTTGCTTGACAAAATTGACGGAATAACACACGGACAATACACCAATAAAATAGTAAAAACAAATCTAATAATAAGAGGATCCACCAAATAACTATGTCATGAATACACAATCTCATACCCTGAAAACAAAACCACATTTCAGTTTTTTTCAAATTCTCAGTCTTAGCATGGGCTTTCTGGGAATTCAATTTGGCTATGCTTTGCAAAATGCCAATGCAAGTCGTATTCTCCAAACATTTGGTGCTGATATAGAACAGCTTTCGTGGTTCTGGTTAGCTGCACCGATAACTGGTATGATTATACAACCGATTATTGGGCATTATTCCGACCATACGTGGACTCGGTTGGGTCGTCGTCGTCCATTTTTCTTAGCAGGTGCAATTCTGGCTTCTATTGCTTTGGTTTTAATGCCCAATGCAGGTGTTTTTGCCAGCTTTTTACCGGCAATGTTTATAGGTGCCGGTTTTTTAATGATCATGGATGCTTCCTTCAATGTAGCAATGGAGCCATTCAGAGCCCTGGTTGCAGACATGCTTCCTGCGGATCAGAGTACCCTTGGTTTCTCGATACAGACTTTTTTAATTGGGATTGGTGCAGTTGTGGGTTCTTGGTTGCCGTATGCTTTGGCTCAGTGGTTTGGAGTCTCTAAAGTAAATGAAAATGGGGGTATACCTGATAATGTGGTGTTTTCATTTTATATAGGTGCGGCTATCATGATTATCACGATTCTTTGGACAATATTCACGACCAAAGAATATTCTCCTGAAGAATTATCTGTGTTTAATGAAGATAAAGAAATTCAAAAAGAAGAAGAAAGTCAATTTTCCGATATCTTCAGAGATTTTGCGGCAATGCCCAAAACGATGAAACAATTAGCTCCGGTTCAGTTCTTTTCCTGGATTGCTTTGTTTGGGATGTGGGTTTTTACCACGCCTGCCGTTGCTCAGCATGTTTATGGTCTGGCAGTTACGGATACAAAATCAGTCACCTATCAGGATGCCGGCAACTGGGTAGGAATTATTTTCGGGGTGTATAATGCTGTAGCAATGCTGTATGCTTTGATCCTCCCGGCAATAGCGCATCTTATTGGACGAAAGCTGACACATAGCATCTCACTCACTGCCGGAGCCATAGGTTTGATTTCTATATATTTTATAAGTAATCCTACAATTCTTATTGTTTCGATGGTAGGTGTCGGCATGGCTTGGGGAAGTATTTTATCGATGCCTTATGCTATATTGGCACCCGCACTACCAATACGTAAAATGGGTGTTTATATGGGTATTTTTAATATCTTTATTACTGTTCCGCAGATAATCAATGGATTTTTTGGAGGTATGATTATCAAACGTTTTTTCGGTTCCCATGCAATTTACGCCTTGATTATGTCGGGTATCTTTCTGCTATTAGCTGCATTGAGTGTCCTTTGGGTAGAAGATAAACAAAGAGATAATGTTCGTTAATGCCATTTCATTAACTTGTTCAAGAATTGAAGATTTCAGTATAACTAATAATTGATAAAACTTATGCTAACAGACTCATGGAATGTGATTGAAGAAGATTTTCAGCCAAGCAAACACATAGAAAGAGAAATTGCTTTTGGCCTTTCTAACGGTTATATTGCTCAACGTGCTAACTTTGAAGAGTATTATTCCGGCGAAACCCGATTGGGATCGTATGTGAATGGAATTTACTCTCAAAATACAGATAAGGACGATGCCGGTTTGTTGAACGATGATTGTGGATTGCTGAAAACGCCGGACTGGTGTGGTATAACTGTTAGATTAAACGAAGAAGTTATTGATTTGGCGACGTGGGAGGTACTGAGTTTTAAAAGCGTGCTGAATATACACGAGGGTGTTTTGGAGAGATTTTTTGAATCAGTTTCACCACGCAAACATAAGATAGAGGTTACTGTGAAACGCTTTTTGAGTATGGCAGAAACAGAAGTCGCAGCTATAATGTATTCAGTCAAATCGATTGATTTTGAAGGGCGAATTTCATTTATGCCGCTGATTGATGCCAATGTAATAAATCCAAATGATAATAATGAGCAGTTATGGAATGTTTTGCAGGTCAAAACTCAGCCAAATGTTTCGTATCTTTGGGCGCAAGTTCGCCATCAAAAGATTCAATTTTGCGGAGCACATTCTTATGCATTGTATAAGAATAATGAACAGCTGAAAGTGAATCCCACGAAAATAGAAAAGGAGAGAATTGCCGGATTTAGTATGGGGGCGGATGTGAAAGCAGGAGATACCATTTATATGAATAAGTACATTGCGATAGCTGATTCGTTGTCACGACCTAACGAAAATCTTCCCGATTATGTTTGCCGGTTGGCTTTGAATTCGAAGGAAAAAGGGTGGCAAAAATTATTTGAAGAGCACCGTGGTGTGTGTACTGCGCGATGGTTTCAGGCGGGCTTGACTGATGAGCATAATATTGAGAATCAGCAAAGTCTTATCCAAAAGGTGTTTATGAATAATATGAACATTCATTGTAAGTGAATAACCTTCAAAATATTTAAATAGAAAATCTGAAATAAGTAATTGAAACTATATAATGTCGTATTTCTTAATTCTCCCACTTTCGTGTAAATTTGTGTAATTCGTGGTTTAATGATTATTTAAAACCACGAATTGAACGAATTTCCACAAATTAATTCGAGAAATAATTTGTGGAAATATGAATTGTCACGAATGAATATACGACATTTAATTGTTCGTCCTACTTAAGTAACCAAATTCAGTCACACGTTATGAAAAAACTCTCCCTACAAGTAATGATCTCTAGATTCCGTAAGGTTTTGATACGGTTTCCATTTTCGCTGAGCTTTATTGTCGGATTTGCAGTGCTTTGTTTCATGTCTATTCAAAGAGTGAATGTAGATATACAAGAGCGTTTGTGGGCATTCTTTGGCTTGGGCACATTATTGAACGTGGCCGCGAGTTTATACCTTGAAGATTTAAAAAACTCGTTTCAGAAAGTTTCGCTCAATGTGTTGGTGATGATTATTTTTGCAGTTTATTGTTTTACGCTTCCCGAAAAACTGATGGAATACCATTATTATCAGCTGTTTTCAGTGGGATTGGTGTTTACATTGGCTGCTTTTTTTATTTCATTTCTTCATAAAAACAGTGAAATACCTTTTTGGAATTTCAGTAAGCAAAGTATCCTTCAGCTTATTATTACTGTGGTATTTGCAGCGGTGTTGTATGGCGGGCTTGGTTTGGCTATTTTGTCTCTTGATAAGCTGTTCAAGATCGAAATTAGTTCTAAAGTATATGGTCATCTGGCGGTGTTCAGTTTTGTGCTGTTTGCCCCAATTTACTTCTTGTCAAACATTCTCGATAAAATAGAAAAAAGAAAACAGGAATTTACGTTTGAAAAGATTATAAAGATATTTGGTCTGTATATTTTACTCCCAATCTTAGCAATCTATACCCTAATACTATATGTTTATTTAATCCAAATAGTTATCAAATGGCAATTGCCCAATGGTTGGGTTTCTACCCTTGTTTCGGTACTCGGACTGGGTGGTTTCTTGTGTATGCTTATTTTGCATCCGCTTTATTTGAGCAATAAAAATAAAGTGGTCGACGTGTTCGTTAAACTATTTCCGGTGCTGCTGTTTCCCCTGCTGGTTCTTATGTCTGTAGGTATTTATCGCCGTATTGCCGATTATGATTTAACGATCAACAGGCTGTATGTGATGATTTTGAATTTATGGTTTTATGGCATAAGTATTTACCTTCTTATATCGAAAGCTAAACAGGTAAAATGGATTGTGATTTCTTTTGCAACGATTACCTTTTTAAGTTCAATAGGTCCCTGGAGTGTTTTTAGTGTGACCCGAAATTCTTTGAAAACCCAGCTAGAAAAGCAACTCACCGTTTTGCACATGTTGAAAGATGGAAAAATCACTCCAAAGCAAACTCAACAAAAAGATACAGCTACGGTACAAAGGGCAGCTGAAACTGTAAGGTATATGGTTCTGACCTACGGCGCAGAAAGTATGCAGCCATACTTTAGTAATTCGCTCAAAAATAAACACGTGTATGATATTCTGGAACAAATGAAGCTAAATACGAATGATATTGATGTCAACCGATATTTTCATCTTTATTTGGAAAATGATTCTTGTATTTTTAATACGGATTCTTATCCCGTTTTTGTAAATCTGAATTTTTTTAATTCGGAAAGCAATACCGATAGAGCAAAGAATATCTGCGAAAACAGTCAGCTAAAGGTTGAGTTTTACAACGGTGATTTGCTTGTAACCAATAAGCTAATAAAGAACGGTACTTATACTATACCACTCAGAAATAAGATAAAATCGCTGTTGAAGTATAATATTGAGAAGATAAATTCGCCTGAAAAGATGACATTGAAGACAGGAAATTACAAGTTAATATTAAAAACGGTGAGTGGTAAGCGAAACGCTACAAAAGAGGGAATAGAGTTGAGTAATTTTGATGCTTATTTATTCTTAAAATAACCTGAGTTCGATATAAGCAAACAGCTAACAATCAATTATAAGTGGATTTAGAATCCTGAAAGGATTCAATGTAAATAACCGCGGGTGTAACCCGTGGTATTTGTACAAAACAATCAGAACCCCGAATGGGGTTCAATATCACATATTTATATATTGAACCCCATTCGGGGTTCGCATTCATGCCCTGTCTTTTCCACGGGTTACACCCGCGGTTATTGGCTACGCCGATTTTCAATTCATATTCAAGTTCGTTCGACTGAGCCCACGCCGAAGCCTTCGGACTTGTAAAATAGTGAGATTCAAAAGAATCTTATATCCAACTCACGTTAAAATAGTATTGTTTGATCTTTTTAGTTGAAATCTGTCAGTGAACTGTATTGTTATCAGCATTTAATTCTAACTTTGCGGTTTCAAAAATAATACTTTAAACAAAGCAAATGATTCAAATAAAAGACAGTGATTTGGCAGCAGCTGCCGGCAAAGGGATGGATGAATTCTTACAAGTGTTTACCGATGCTTATCTGGAAGCTTTGGGCGGAAAAATTACTGCCGATAATATGCATCTTTTAAATGGAAGTCAGCATACGTTGTTAGCTCACCGTTTTTTTCAGGACGAAATGCGTGATGGTGGTTTTGTTCAGCTTATTCAGAATGGGTATGGAGGGTATATTTTCGAAAATCCGTTTGCTAAAGCAATCAAACAATTTGGCGCTGCAGAATTGGCTAAGCTGATATACAAAGCTAAAGAAATTTATGATCCAAATAAGACTGCGCTGGAACGCGAAACAACAGAGGAGGAATTTAATGCGATGTATGTGGATTTTGAGGTTTTTGACGATCTGGAAGAACTGTATTTTGACATTGAAGAACAACAAACATCTTTAATTGCGGCCTACGTGGATAATCATATTGCTGATTTTGCCGAGATAGTAGACTGAGACCTGTCAGTGCTCATCAATCACCCGTCAGTGCTCATCAATCACCCGTCAGTGCTCATCAATCGCCTGTCAGTGCTCATCAATCGCCTGACAGCGCTTATTAATCACCCGAGAGTACTCATCAATCACCGGTTACTACTCTTCAATCTCTTGTTAGCACCGACTGACCGCTTGTTGCTTCTTGTTTAAATGCCTTTCAGTAGATCTTTCACTTTTTCCAAATCTTCGGGAGTGTCAATGCCCACAGTCTCTACGTCGGTAAAACCTACTTTAATTCGATAGCCGTTTTCAAGCCATCGGAGTTGCTCCAGCGATTCGGCAATTTCCAGTGGCGATTGTTCCAATAGCGTGAGTTCCCGAAGTACATCGGCCCGGTAAGCATAAATACCCACGTGCTTAAGGTAGGGGTGAAGTGAAATCCACTCTTCCAGATCTGCCCCGCGTCTGTAAGGAATTACAGAACGGCTGAAGTACATTGCCTCATTGAGTTTATTTATAACCAGTTTTGGGTTATTGGGGTTAGTGATAAATTCTATGCTGTCCTTTGCTGTCACTTTTTTAGCCAAGGTGGCAATCTGAGTATTGGTATCAGCAAAGCATCTCTGAAGCTCAATGATCTGTTCCGGTTGGATGAAAGGTTCATCTCCTTGAATATTAACCACCACATCAAACCATTCATCAAGTTTTGTAAATGCTTCAAAGCACCGGTCGGTTCCGCTTTTGTGTTTGTCGGAAGTCATTATTGCCTTGCCCCCGAAACTAATCACAGCTTCGAAAATACGGTTGTCGTCTGTAGCTACATATACATTTTCCAATGCCTTTGATACCTGTTCATACACGCGTTGTATCATCGTTTTTCCTCCGATGTCCACTAATGGTTTCCCAGGAAAGCGGGTTGAAGCAAAGCGGGCAGGGATAATTCCTACAAATCTTAATGAAGCTGGTTCTTTTAATGAAGTTTTGGACATAATAACGTGTAAAGTAAGTGAATTTATCTTCTGCGGCGGTAAATCTTTTTTCTGGACAATGATATCCAACTGACACTGCGCATGAGTAATAAAACGATTATTGGATAAGCTGCAATGTTTATTGACTGTACCGAAATGGCAAATGTAAACAATGCAGCCAATAAGAAGACAACGTTTATAATTTGGTAGAAGAACAATGCAACCCGCAATCTTCTAACCCAGAGTAACGAAACAATCAATAAACTAAGCGGGTTTAGCCAGAGTATGTTTAAGTTTGATTTCACCAATGGATGCAACGAGAAGAACATCAGATAGGCAATGATTAATCCGGCCACACCGGTAAGTCCAAATAGAAATGCATCAAAAGGTCTGTAATAATATCTTCGTTTGGTGTCCCAAAAAGTGATTGCCGACCCGATAATTAAGAGTAAAATGGAAAAGGCCATCGGTTTAAAAAGCCAAAAAGTAGATTCTTCTTTCGTGTCTATTTTCTGAACTAATATTCTTCTTTCTGAGATAAGTTTTTTAGTTCCTCCTTCGCGTGCGGTTATTTGAGCAGTTTGAAATTCTCCCATCAGAACTTCGGGTAAAAACATACTTTCACTTTCAGTCGCTATTCTGTCTGCTCTTATCCCGAAAACTAAATCAATTCCGAATTTTAACCAGGTGTCGTTCCCCACGTAGGAACCAACTAATTGCCTAAATGTTTTAGATTCATAGTTTTCCTGAAACTTCACGTAACCATGAAGTGAAGCCAATATTTTATCGCGTGGGCGGGTAGCACAATTGTCAAAAATAAAATTGTAACGATACGTTCTGTTTTCAGGCAAGTAATTTTGCATCAGAAGATTGAATAAATCTCTTTTTTCTGCTGGCGAAAGGTTTAAAACCTGCTCCACTACCATTGAGTTTCGTTGAGCGTATTCAGGCAGAAAATTACGGGTGTCATATATACCAAGTTGGTAATCAGTCTCGCCTTTTATGAATTTATAATAAAAGTTGCTTGTCTCAAAACTAAAAATGCCATAGTTGAAAATAACATCTATGTTGTTGTTTCTGTCGGCAATTCGAATGGCAGTATGCCCGAACTTTGAATAAACCTCTTCACCCGGGGAGCAAGTTAACAGGCTGACAACTGCAGAGTCACTAATTGAAACTTGTTGTGCTTTTACATTCATTACGCACAAAAAAATGGCGATGACCAGAAAAACTTTTTTCATATGGAGCGGTAGTTAGTGTGTATTACAAAAGTAATAATTATTTTTATCTAAAAAAGCCTTTTTGCAAACAAGGTTAATAAATTCTAATAAAAATGCGTTAAAAATAGTTGTTCGACACCGCTTTAAGCATTATTTGTCAGTATTTATAGATAATAAGTTGTTTTTTTCAACGCTTATTGTGTTATTTCTCGAAAAATCACTAAATTTGTGCTTTATAACATTGTTGTCAAACATATTTCTGATAGATTTTTATGGCAAAAAAACATGTTTCTGATTTAAAACCAATTGAAGAAATCTTTTCGGTTTGGGACGTACTTACACCTGATGAAAGGCAATTTGTACGCAGTAATTATTCAATTCACCACTTTAAAAAGAATGAATTAATACATTGCGAGAATGATCAACCAACGCACATGATGATTTTAGCAAGTGGAAAAGTAAAAGTGTACAAAGAGGGAGTTGGAAGCCGTTCTCAGATCATAAGAATGCTTAAGCCGGGTGAACATTTCGGTTATCGTGCTATTATTGCCAACGAGAATTATAATACAAATACTGCTGCTTTTGAAGCTTCCACGGTGTATATGATTAAAGCTGAAATATTCTTATCCATACTCCGTCACAACAATTCTTTCTGCTATCGTTTTTTAGAAGAAATAGCTACAGATCTGGGAGCTTCTGATGCGCGGACTGTCAATTTGACACAAAAACATATCCGTGGCAGGTTAGCTGAAGCCTTATTACTTCTCAGAAAAAATTATGGATTAGAAGAAGATGGAGCCACAATCAGTATTTACCTCTCTCGCGAAGATCTGGCTAATCTGTCTAATATGACCACCTCAAATGCCATTCGTACTCTCTCTAATTTTGTAAATGAGCATGTTATAGCCATGGATGGGCGAAAGCTCAAAATTATAGATGAAGAAAGACTTCGCAAAATAAGCAAAATAGGCTAAGCATTGGAATAGTTTTTGATAGATACATGTCTACCATTACGCATTGGTTTTATTTGAAGATTAAAAATACACTCTTCTTGTGATTCTTCGTTGCTGATAATGAGACTTATTTTCCTTACTTTACAGTTTAATTTTCATAAATCCGTTAGAGGGCAATAAAAATATGAATATCAATCAAATTCATGAAGCATACACTGCTACCTTGCACTTTCTTGCGTCAGGACAGTTGAATAATGCCTTTAATAAAACGGAAGATCTTATCACAGAGCTACAATTGGGTGAATACTCTGACAGGTTAAATGATCTACAACAAAATTATCAGTATTTATTGCAGTATTATATTTCCGGTGTTAATGATCCTGATCGGAAGTTGGTGTACAATAAGATAATAGCAAAAACCTTTGTGCTTAATTCCGATTTAAGAGAAGAATTGCTTCTTCGAAATTCTTCGAACTATGAGTATTCTCAAAAACGATATTTCCCACATACCAAACGACACCATTCTCCTCGCGAATTATTCGCATCTTTTCTGTATTTCTATGGTCAAACCGAACTGCTGAAAAATGATGTAGAAAATCATGCTGTAGAATTGAAGCGACTTCGTACAAATTATGAATTGTTATTGCCGGATATTTTTGGATTATTTTGGTTGACAACCTCGTATGGAGCTGAAGAGAAACAACTCTTCAGCAAGGTGCTTGAGGATTCTTATCTGGGTTCGATTGAAAAATCGATAGTCATTTCGGCACTTACTCTTAATCTATGGAGAATGTTTGATGAGGCTAAGCTCTCATTACTCCTCGATGCTTGTTTGAACACTAATCAGGAGATCAAACAACGGGCTTTGGTTGGACTCTGTTTTGTGCTGGCAAAATACAATCAGTTTTTACCTTATTTTCCTGCTATACGAAACCGACTGGTGTTGCTGGCAGATGATAGCCACGTGGTGGAGAACTTCCAAAATATAATCATTCAGATTATAGCCACTGTAGAAACAGACAAAATCACTAAACGAATGCAGGAAGAAATTTTGCCGGAAGTGATGAAAATCAGTCCTAAACTGAAGGATAAAATGGACGCTGATAGTTTGTTGAATTCTGATGAGTGGAACGAAGAAAATCCTGAATGGCAGGATATGCTTGACGAAAGTGGTGTGGGTGATAAACTAAAAGAATTGAGCCAAATGCAATTGGAGGGAGCTGACGTTTATATGAGTACTTTTTCATTACTGAAAAGTTTTTCGTTTTTCTCTGAATTTACACATTGGTTTATGCCCTTTGAACCTTCTTATTCAAATGTAAATGAGCTTTTTGTTGGTGAAGATAATTCTTTGTTGAGTGCTTTCCTGGGTAACAACATGATGTGTAATTCTGATAAGTACTCATTTTGCTTAAGTGTGCTTCAGATGCCTGAATCTCAGCGAGGAATGATAAAACAGTCATTCAAAATGGAGGCCGAACAATTAAGCGAAATGGCTAAAGATGAAGCAATACTTACTCCTGATTTGGCTTCAAAGAATATTTCCAAACAATATATTCAGGATTTATTCAGATTCTTCAAGTTGAATTCAAAGCATACAGATTTTGATGATATGTTTTCTTTGTCATTATTCATGCACCGTTCATTTTTATTCGATATCTTGTCTAATAATGCGGGTTTTAAATCAAATATAGCTGAATATTATTTTTCAAAAAACCATTATCATCAGGCACTTGATTTGTTTGAAGAAATTCAGTTGGAAGCAGAACCGACTGCTGCGCTTTATCAGAAAATAGGTTACATGTATCAGCAAACGTCACAATTTCAAAAAGCGCTTGATGTTTACATGAAGGCAGATTTTATTCAGCCAGATGATATCTGGACTGTTCGGAAAATAGCGTTGTGCCACCGTTTGTCAGGGAACTTTGAAAAAGCATTTGAGTATTATCTGCATGTTGATTATTTGAAACCTAATATCTCTGGTGTTCTGATGCAGATAGGACATTGTTATCTGGAACTGAAAAAGTTTAATGAAGCATTGGGAATTTATTTTAAACTAGATGCTTTGGACGGCGAAAATGTAAAGGTTTGGAGAGCTATCTCCTGGTGCTCTTTTGTTTCGGGCAATATCAAACAGGCTCATTATTATAGCGAAAAGTTATTGGAGTATGTTGAGCCGGGTGCTCAGGATTATTTGAATGCCGGACATGTAGCATGGTGCCAGCGAAGAACAAGTGATGCAATTGAACATTACCGAATAAGCTTAAGTTTGCAGTTGAATAATTGGGATGTCTTCATCGAAACTTTCAACGAAGACAAAGCATATTTAATTGTCAATGGAATAGAAAAAGATGAAATACCATTGCTGCTCGATGCCCTGATGTCAACTCCCAATATTTAAAGGAGATTAAAAGATACACCCGAGTCCCCATTCAATGAATTCTGCTTTCTGAAGGTGAGTTTTCAATCCCAGCGAAAGAAAATAACGCTCGTTCAACGCGTATTTTAAAGCAGCTCTACTGTAAAACCACCCATCTTCTTTGTCAATATCATATTTGTATATGAGTGGTTTATGTAATTTGCCAACTTTTGCATCGTTGTAGGGTGACAGGTTTTTAAGCGGGTCGTAAAGATATAAGCCAAAATCAAATCCGGCAATAAATCGTCCGAGTAATATCTCGTGTTGCCACGAAATTCCGGTACGAATCTTGTTTTTGAACTCATCAGTTGTGATGTAGGTTCTTTCAAACGATGTTTTTCCATTGTATGCACCATCGTAAAACGCATCGACTCCAAGTCCCATTCTGTAAAAGTTCGATAGAGGCCGATAAACGCCAAAGGAGACTGAAGCGATTGGAAATGTTTTGTTGTCCTTGTAATAAAGCTGTCTGAAACCTCCCGAAATAATGACTTCGTAACTAAATTTTCGAGGAATTTTTGGTGCATAATGTGCTGTGGGTGCCTGAAAATTCTTGTAATTGGGAAAGTACTTTACACCCACGAAACCATTTATTAGATTTAGCCCGGAATTCGGTGCAACTGCACTACCGTTCGACATGTGATTCCACGTGTATTCAGCCATCAAACTAAACCCTTTTGCAATAGGAATTTCAAGACTTCCACCTCCGGCAAAATAAACATTTAGGGCAGAACCGATAGCGCCGTTAGTTCCGGTGAGCGATGGTAATGTGTTGCCTTGTGAATCCTTGTTCGTGTTATAATAGGTTTTAGTCAGATAGCTGGCTCCGGCTCCTGCTTTTAGGCTTAGATTAAATAAATCCGTTCTTATCAAAGGAAAATTGATGTACGGATAAAGGGCAAAAGCATTTCCAAGCTTTTGCAAATTCCCCAGATTCAGCCAAACAGCTCCAACTCCAACTGAAGGAAAACCTGTGAACTGATGCCAGGATTTTTCACCCATGGTTTGAAATTCCAAGGATAACTCTGCTCCGGTCACAGGATTCGAAACCAGTTCCTTAACGTGCTGGTCGTGAGCAAGGATTTTACCATAAATGCCTTCCAGCTTCCAACTGTAGTTCTCAGATGTCTGAGCACATAATGTGTTTATGCTTAGTATTGAGATAATAAAAAAGAGGTTTTTCTTCATAAAAGCCTGATTAGTTATTGCCGACGCATTCGATTTTTTTGGTTACCTTTGACACCACAAATGTAGTAAATTATTTAGTAATTATAAATTGTTAATTGACTTGTATGTTTTCAATTTTTAAAAAGGAACTCAGAGCTTTTTTTAGCAATGCAACCGGTTATATTGTTATCGGTATATTTCTGATTCTCACGGGGCTGTTTCTTTGGGTGATACCCGGAGAGTATAATGTCCTGGATGCGGGCTATGCCAATGCTGATGGTCTTTTTTATTTGGCTCCATGGCTGTTTTTGTTTCTTTGTCCTGCTGTTACAATGCGACTTTTTGCTGAAGAAAAACAAACCGGTACGTGGGAGTTTATTAGTACAAAACCAATAAGTAAACTGCATATAGCTCTTGGAAAATACTTTGCAGGTTGGGTATTGGTTACGCTGGCCTTGTTACCTACTTTATTGTATTGTTTTACTGTATCTCATATAGCTGAGCCAGTTGGTAATATTGATTCAGGAGCTTTCTGGGGTTCGTTTATCGGGCTTTTATTTCTGGCGGCAATATATGTGAGTATTGGTCTGTTTTCCTCATCTGTGTCAAACAATCAAATTGTTTCGTTTGTTGTGGCTGTAGTTCTTTCTTTCTTTTTTTACTACGGATTTGAGGTTATTACCGGCTTCTTTACGTCTGGTGAATCAATCCAGGTTATTGAGAATCTGGGAATTCATTCGCATTATAAATCGATGAGTCGTGGGGTGATTGATTCTCGAGATGTGCTTTATTTTTTGTTGGTTTGCACTGGATTTATATCGGCTACGGTATTGAAAATAAAAAGAAAATAGTAATACAAACTAACGGCTTTTATTTAAAAACAAAAGTTGAAACAATGATATGGATAAACCGCTTATATTAATAACGAACGACGATGGTCATGATGCAAATGGAATAGCAGTTCTGACCCGATTAATGATGAAAATAGGGGATGTAGTAGTGGTTGCCCCTGATGGACCACGGTCGGCTCAGTCAAATGCACTTACAGTAACACATCCGATTCGCTTTAAGAAAATTGAGGAGAAAGAAGGCTTAGTTCGGTATATTTGTACAGGTACTCCTACCGACTGTGTAAAACTGGCATTGAATGAGATCGTTGAACGAAAACCGGATTTGGTGGTGGCAGGTATCAATCATGGGTCAAACTCAGCCATTAATGTAATTTATTCGGGCACTATGGGTGCTGTTCTTGAGGGTTGTGAAAATGGTATTTTATCAATAGGCTTTTCTATTTGCAACCATTCTATGGATGCAGATTTTAGTGTTTTTGAACCCTATGTTTTTCAAATAACCCAAGAGGCATTGCGAAACGGATTGCCACACGCTACCTGTCTGAATGTGAATGCTCCTGTAGGAGAAATAAAAGGAGTTAAGGTTGCTCGCCAATGTGATGGAAGGTGGACAAAAGAATATGCTAAGCGTACAGACCCTCGGGGTGGATCTTATTTCTGGCTCACAGGCAATTTTGAAAATCATGAGCCTGAATCAACAGATACCGATGAATGGGCGCTGGATCACGGATATGTTTCTATTGTGCCTACTAAAATAGACCTGACTGCATATCAGGCTATGGATGATGTTCGGGGCTGGAAATTATAAACAGAGACTAAAAAAGCGGTAAGCAGTAAGCGGCAAGCAGAAGTAACCGGATTCAATGGAGTTACATCTTCTTTAAGTAAACAAATAAACCAGTTCCCAGTCAACAAATTGACCAACATGAAGCGCTTCAATAATTTTCTTTATGGTTTTGTTCCGGGTTTAATACTACCTGTACTATTTATGTGGGTGTATTTGAATCGGTTTTATCCGCATGATTTGTCTTTTATTGAAACACTGAAAGAACTTTATCCGGGTATATTGTTGGGAAAATTGCTTTTGCTGTCAGCCATGCCTAATCTGGTGCTTGTTTTTGTGTTTTATAAATCAGACAGCTTTAAAATTGCTACAGGTGTACTTATAGGCGGCATGCCTTATTTTATTGCAAGTATTTTTATGCTTTAGTTCAGAGGTAAGAGGTAAGAGGTAAGAAGTAAGTACCCGAACCAGCTTAAATCATTAACCAACAAACATAATCAACAAAACATACCAATTAACCCTATGCGATACTTTATCATAGCAGGAGAGGCTTCGGGCGATTTACATGCTTCGAATTTAATGCGGGAGCTTTTGAAAGAAGATCCTGAAGCTCAGTTTTGCTTCTTGGGTGGTGATCTCATGCTTGCGCAGGCTCATGGCGGGAAGTTGGTAAAGCATTACCGTGATATGGCTTTCATGGGCATCATTGCTGTGCTTAAAAATGTCAGAACTGTACTGAAAAACCTGAGAGATTGTAAGCAGGCCATTGTTGATTTTCAACCTGATGTGTTGATTTTGGTTGATTATCCAAGCTTTAACCTGCGCATGGCTCGTTTTGTAAAAGAGCATCTGAGCGCTAAAGTGTACTATTATATTTCCCCTAAAATATGGGCATGGAAAGAATATCGTATCAAAGAGATAAAGCGTTATGTGGATAAAATGTTTAGCATTTTTCCTTTCGAAACAGCTTTTTATAGTAAGCATGATTATCAGGTAGAATATGTTGGAAATCCAACGGTAGATTCTGTGTGTTTGCGGCCTAATCAGGGGCAAACGTTCCCGGAATTTTGCAGTGAAAATCAGTTACCGAATAAGCCTATAATAGCATTATTGTCAGGTAGCAGAAAGCAGGAGATAACAGCTTGCTTGCCTAAAATGCTTGCTGCTGCTTTGAATTTTCCGGAATACCAAATTGTCATAGCCGGAGCACCGGGAATTGATGTCGGATTTTACAATGAGATACTTGGTGATAGTAAAGCCCGGATTGTGACAGGAAAAACTTACGAACTCCTGCAGCAATCTCAAGCTGCTGTGGTTAACTCCGGAACTGCAACGCTGGAAACTGCTCTGATTGGGATTCCACAAGTGGTTGTGT
>Ga0302209_10000178_pt1 | contig 30085 bp, 27 predicted proteins | sample II_Fen_E3_1_FD_194574 | JGI IMG/M metagenome (GOLD analysis project Ga0302209, IMG submission 194574) | Peat permafrost microbial communities from Stordalen Mire near Abisko, Sweden - II_Fen_E3_1 | ecosystem: Environmental > Terrestrial > Soil > Wetlands > Permafrost | place: Sweden: Abisko...
TTAGTTCATTTTACGAATATAAAATTTACAATTAACACTTTACTAATCAATCTTCGTTAATCACTAATTACTTTATTCTAAACTCAACTTTTCCAAAATAAAAGAAACTTTGGAAAAGTAATTACCAAACTAATCAATCATTTTGGGGTTCTTTCTTTCTTTCTTTCTTTCTTTTCTTCTCTTCTCTTTTCTTGTTCCCCTTCAGGGGTTAGGGGCTCTTTCTTCTCTTCATTAATCACTATTCACGAATCACTTTTTTTATTTCATTAAATAGTTCTATTGCTTTGTTGCATTCAAGACCTGCTTTTTCAGCTACCGCAAATAAATCTTCTTTAGTTGGTGAAATGCTGTCATTTATGGAAGTTGTATGAAACCCATTCATTCCATTGCATGGTAAAATATCAAAGGCTGGCGAAAGTTTCCATTCATTTTCATAAAGAATAAATGCAAAGTTCTTTGCATGATCATCTTTATTTCCAATCAAAAAATTGAACACCATGAGACGATATAATTTCCACATTTCTTGCACATTGTGAGTCAGAGCCTGACAGAGCTGAAAAATATTCAGATAATCCAGACAGGGAATTCGATAATCTGCATTTAATAATCCGGCAACACTCACAACATGTAACTTCCCATTGGGTGTCCGATCGAAGCGTTCTACTCCAAAAAACTTTGCTTCGAATAATCTTGTTTCCGGCATCTCCAGTCCGCACTGTTTTGCAAGTACGGAGTATTTATACTCAGTTTTACCAATGCTGGCAGGATCGGTGGTTGCTCTAAACTTTACGAGCCAGTCTTTGCCTTCGTATTTGACAACTATTTTTGGTCGTGCACCACCCGGCGAACCTCCTTGTTTGTATAAACTTTCGATGGAGTCACCCTGATACGTATCGCTCCTAAGGATTTTCTCTGTTTCTGATGCCAGATGTTCAAAATTAATAGTTTCTTCATTGTTCATAACACTCCGATCAGGGCGGAACTCCAATGCTCCGCGACCGGTAGAACCTACAAAGGATAACTTGTCGAGTATGGACAGTTTTCGTGGATTTATCCCTTGCTTTTGAAGATATCGATCTAACAGCAATGAACCCCACCCATCTGGTAGGCAATCGTCAAATACACCAAAATTGCCGTCGAAAGGAGTACGTTTCGCGAACATAACTCCATTTTTTAATGGAAGTTCAAAAGGAGAAATAGATATTCCGGTTGTCAGATATCCGGCATCATATTCAAATGCGCCTAAACCATCTTCCGTCAATGCCAAACGACCCACTCTGGCATTTCCCAAAAAGACTTCGACTACTTTTATACTTTTCATATTTTAAACTCTAATCACAAATGGAACTTGCGACATCCCGTTTTTTCGGGATCGTTAATCGTTAATCACTAATCGTTAATCACTAATCACTAATCACTAATCGTTAATCACTGTTTCTTCCCTCTTTTTCGAACATTGTGTTCCGCTCCCAACAATTCGTCAAGGCTTTGATATTGTTTTTGAGCAAACAGATTGCTAAAATCATCGGTCATATTCAATGCGAATGCAAGTTTAACCAAACTTTGAAGTGAAATGGTACCTTTTTGTTCAAATTTACGGTAAGTCTCTAAATTTACTCCTGCCCGTAATGCCAGCCCGCTTTGAGTAAGGTTCAAATCTAACCTCCGATCCTTAACTTTTCCGCCTATTGACTTACAAATATCCGGAACAGTAACATTGTTAAATTGTATTATACTACCACTTGATGCCATAAACGTATACTTATTAATATAATATTACTACTTACAAAGATAATAAAATTTAGTGATTAACGATTAGTGATTAGTGATTAGCGGGTAACGATTAGTGATTAACGGGTAACGATTAGTGATTAACGATCAGTGATTAACGATCAACGATTAGTGATTAACGGGTAACGATTAGTGATCAACGATTAGTGATTAACGGGTAACGATTAGTGATTAACGATTAGTGATTAACGATTAGTGATCAACGATTAGTGATTAACGATCAACGATTAGTGATTAACGGGTAACGATTAGTGATTAACGGGTAGTGATTAACGGGTAACGATTAGTTGTTAATCACTGATCGTTAATCGTTAATCGTTATTTTCCGTTGGTTTTCTTTTATTTTTTACCGATTTCTTTGCTGTTATGATACTAGCTGTCAGTATCTTCATAATTTCAACAGCATCATTTGTCAAACTATCGAATTCTTTTAGATTGATAAAATCAGTACGATAAAGTAATTTCAACCAATAAATTGATTCATTGCATTCTTTCTGAGCAATGCCATACTTGTGAATAAAATCAACCTTACTTTCTGCAAAACTACCTTCACTCTGAAGTGCTCCGATGGCAGTTCCTGCTCGTAAAAGTTGATTTGACAATACATATTCTTTCTTAATATCTGATAAATACTTATAAGTGTTTACTATACGAATTGCAAAATTAAAACTCTTTTCAGTCAAAATAGATTCTTTCATATGATCAAAATGTTGTGTTAATTACTAATAATTTATTACTTATCGTTAATCACTAATCATTTATCGTTAATCGTTAATCACTAAACGTTAATCACTAATCATTTATCGTTAATCGTTGATCACTAATCGTTAATCACTAATCACTAATCGTTAATCGTTGATCACTAATCACTAATCACTAATCGTTAATCACTAATCGTTAATCACTAATCACTAATCGTTAATCACTATATCAACCCTCTCCCCGCCAGTTTAAACCAATTCCAACCCACTACAGCCAGAAATATAAAAACCAGATACCACTTAAAGTATTTCTTTTCTTTATTGGTGATCTTACTGATTCCAAATGCTGCAAATATCATCAGGAAAGGAACAGCAGGTAGGTGGAAACGCTCCGATTCGGCAAAGGTGCTCATTGCAATTACAAGTAAATAACCAAGCGTAAAAGCTTCAAGTAATAGATAATCCCTCCATTTTTTATTTTTCAGAATCCAGTAAAAAGCAAAAATTACAAAGAAAGCCATGATGTTTTTCACGTAATTTCCACCATGTATCAGTTTTTGATTCCGTTGTCCCGGTGAATCCACCATAGTTGGAAAAGGAATAACAAAAATCAACGGTGCAAAAACTGCACCGGAAGCATATTTAGATAATTTATTGGCTTTTACTTTGGATATTTCACCCTTTTCCTGGTTTGTCGATCTGGCTGCCCAGACAGCTTCTACTTCTGTAGCTACTCTTCCACCAATAAAAAAACCGACAGTACCCACCATCCACACGACTAAGACTGTACGCTTTCCCAAGTTTAGCACATGGTTTGACGAAAATAATAAAGCCGTGAAAAGAGCAAATATAGCTGCAGCACCTAAAACAGTTCTTAAAAAGAAAAGTGATAGTGCTAACATTATGGGTGGAGCTATATTTATAAAGTTAAACTTTTTTCCTCTTAGTAAAAAATCAGAACGCTCTATAAACCAAACGATCAACAGAATCATTTCTGTTTCTTTAAGATGCATGCCTGTGTACAATATTAAATTTGGCATTAACATGCAAAAAATGGATGCTATTCGCCCCACTTCTTCTCCAAAATTATTTTTTGCAAACCGATATATTAAAACACAAGTATATGCACCGTAAATTGCTTTTAAAAATCTTGCAATTAAAATTGAACCATCTGTAAACCAATATTGACAACCCAAATAAAAGGGATATCCCATGTCTGAATAACCTCCTCTGATTGATTTAACAAATAGTTGTAAGCTACCTTCATTTATCAATTGGGCAACCCATAATCCTTGATCATGGTAATTCAACGCATCTGCAGCATCAAATTCAAAAGGCTGTCCATTAAATACATTGTAAAAAAAGTAACTAAATATAACCCATATTATCCTGACAATAAAAGCAGTAAGAAAAAGATTTCTAGAAAATTTACGTAATGAATACTCAGACCATTTACGGGTAATTATATTAGAAAAATAGAAGAAACATAGTACTTCAACTATTCCAAAAATCCAAAACATAATGGGTAAAGCATGGATAAAAAACACAATATTACATAGAACCAATACACAAATATAAAGTGTAATGGCTTTGTTAGTAAAGTATTTTGGGAAGTAGTTGAGCACGAAGTAACGATTAGTGATTAACGATTAGTGATTAACGATTAGTGATTAACGATTAGTGATTAACACGAATACACTATTTATTTTTCTTAATGCCAAAAGTACCCAATAATATCCATTTACCTTTTACCAGCATATCCGTAATTTGAGGATTTAGTATTTTTCTAAAAATATATTGTTTGATTAATCCGCTCGTGGTATTCCAGGAACCTGCAAAATGATGAATACAATAGGTATTTTCGGTTAATGTGATAATTCCGGTTCTACCTTTGGGGCAAAAATAATCCTTAGGAAAAATATGAATCCAATTTTTATAAACCTGAAAACTATTTACGAGTTTAAATCCAGTATCAACCATAAGTTTACTTATAATCGTAACATTTGAAGTCATATCCATTGATCCATCTGGAAGAATGAAATGACGGTCATTATTGTAATACTCCATCATTTCTTTCGCCCACCGACCGTTTTTTTCACTTGCCATAATACCGGTAGGGATATCCTTTTCACTTTCGAAACCTGAAAAAGCAGGTAAATACAATAAATCATCAATAGACTTCAACACTTCCACATCAGTATCCATATAAACGCCTCCTTCGTTATAAATGGCATATAATCGCACATAATCCGTCACAAATGCAAATTTACGGGATAGATATGCTTCCTTTACATAAAGTATTGAATTTATGTCAAATGAATCTTCATTCCATAGTCTTAATTCATAATCCGGTAAGAATTTTTTCCATGAATCAATACATCTTACTGCCAATTCCGGCATTTGCCCTTTACCAAACCAGCAATAATGAATTATTTTGGGAATCATCTTTTTATTTACTATTTGTTTATTTACTATTAACTATTTGAAACACACTATAAATAATTCACTATAAACTATTTAATAAAAAATCAACAATTCGTTGAGAAGCGAACCCATCACCATAAGGATTTTCAGCATTTGACATGGATAAATAGATTGAATTGTTATCCAATAGTGTTGAAACTGCCGATTGTATTTTTTCTGGATTTGTACCCACCAACAATACAGTCCCTGCTTCAACCGCTTCGGGTCGTTCGGTGGTATCACGCATTACCAGGACCGGTTTTCCGAGTCCGGGTGCTTCTTCCTGAATACCACCACTATCAGTCAACAAGAAATAAGATTTGCTCATCAAATAGACAAAAGGTAGATAATCGAGTGGATTGATAAGAAAAACATTATTATCAACTTTTAAAGTAGATGTAGAAACTACCTCTTCATTTGATACTAAGATTGCATTTTCTCCGAATACTTTCTTAACGGCTAACCGCACATTTGGATTCAAATGAACCGGATAAACAAAATCGACATCCGGATATTTTTTTGCTAATAGTTTGATGGAAGTACAGATATTCATAAAACCGTCCCCGAAATTTTCTCTTCGGTGACCTGTGATTAATATAAGCTTTCTGTTTTCGTTAAGTCGATTAATATCGTATCCATCTTTTATTAATGAGCACTTTATTGAATCATCAATCTCTGAGTTTTGTCCAATTTTGATCATTACCCATTTTAGGGCATCAATTACCGTATTACCGGTTACAAGAATGGACGATGCTGCTATGTTTTCATCCAACAGATTTTGTTTTGAAAGCTTTGTTGGGCTAAAATTATAAGTGGCAATCCGACTGGTTATCTGACGATTAATTTCTTCGGGCCAGGGACTGTAGATATTATTAGTACGTAATCCCGCTTCAATGTGTGCTACAGGGATTTGTTGATAATAGGCGGCTAATGCTGTGGCTGTTGAAGTAGCAGTATCACCATGAACAAAAACCAGTTCCGGTTTCACATGTTTAAGAATGTCACGCATACCTAATAAAACCCGTGATGTAATATCGTATAAGTCCTGATTGGATTCCATAATATCCAAATCATAATCAGGTGTTATATCAAAAAGTGTCAAAACCTGATCCAACATTTCTCGATGTTGCCCGGTTACACAAACTAAAGTTTCAAAATCAGTTTGATAATCCTTAAATTTTTTTACCAGGGGTGCCATTTTAATGGCTTCAGGACGAGTACCAAACACCAATAATATTTTTATCATTTTTAAAATCTATTTATTTCGTATTCCCAATAACTCTAATGATTTAATTGGAGTACAATATTGATTCCAATAATTCAAGGCACCTGTCTCTAATTTTATTCTGTAATCATCATTATTCAAAATATATAATATTGCACTTTTTATATGCTCTTCACTGTCTTCTACAAAATGGATATTTATACCATGTAAAAGCGGACTTGGCAAATCATTGCATATAGAAGTTGTTATAATTGCTTTACCTAAGGCTAAATACTCTCCCAATTTCCAACCATTGCAATTTAACCACGCAGGAGTATTGAATACCAATATAGTTTGATGTAGTTTTAATATATAATTACTAATTGGCATAAAATCATTGAATATCAATTTTTTAAATCTTTCATTTAAAATAAAATTTCCGCTATAATAAAAACCACCTTCAAATTTAATTTTATCAATTGATTTACATGTTTCTATAAAAACAGCTCTTTTTTTATTGACAAATTCATCATTATCAATCCATTCATCACTTTGCCATAAAGTACTAATATGAAAAATATAATTTTTTTTAGGGATTGTGTGGAAATACATTTCTAAGGGTAATCTTAGTAAATACTGTCTTTTATATTTTCCGATAAACTTTTTAAAATTTGTTTTTTTATTTAATTTTATATAATTTGAAATCGCAAAATAAATAGTATTTTTTATTGACCAAAGTTTTATTCCAAAACTGGGCGCTAATGATACAAGTTTATTTTTATACTCAATAGGTGTTTCATTCATATTAGCATTAACACTACCATAAACATCACACCATTCATAACATTTTTTTTTAATTAAATATGAATCATCGAGACTAATAGAATATTTTGTTAATTTATTGTCAAAAACAATAAAATTTAGATTTCCATCCTCATCATTCGTTTCTTTAAATGGCATAGATTTAAATACTATGTTTTTTTCTCCAAAAAGATAATAAAGCCCTTTTATATAAAAACTGGCATAATAGACGTTAACTTTTGAATCAATTATTACTTTCGTTTCCATTTCTAATCATATATTTTTTAATGTTTGAGCTTTTTTTTAGAAACCAAATGTACAACGTTACAATTTCAATAGGAAGTATAAGATAATATAATCTGTATTTAAACGGATGATTATTCCAATGAATATTTTTCAAAATATTATTAACCTCATTTTTATAATTTCCATCTAAATAATAAGGTAATAAACTATATACAGCAAGCTTTTCAAATAAAATTTGAAATTCAATATTGTTTTTAAGAATTTCATAATTACTAAAAAGCATATGTTGTTCTGATTTATATAATTTATCATTAACTGCTCTGTTTTCTAATTCAACATCCTGATTATAATATGCAAGAGGTATATTTAATAAAGCAACAGGATATTTCATAGCTATTCTAATCCATAAATCAAAATCTTCACCAAATCTCAAACAGGGTTTAAAGCCTTTTTCTGACTCAAAAATCGTTTTTTTTAAAATCGTTGCTCCTGTCCACAAAGGCATATACATGTTTTTTGCATAAACATGGAAATAATTTATTAAACCTTTTTTAAATCCATCTTCCACTCCTATGTTTGCTACAATCAGTTTTCCATTTTTTACTATGTAATAACTACTTCCATAGATTCCAGCTTCCGGAAATTGCTGAATAAATGCCATCATTTCGTCAAGGTAAGTTGGTTTCCACCAGTCATCAGCATCAAGGAAAGCAATAAAATCATAGTTAGCTACTTTAACACCATTATTCCTTGCTGTTGAAACTCCTTGATTTTTTTGATCTAAAATTATAATTTTTTCTTTTGACAATTGTAAATCACGAATTGTAAATTGTAATTTCATTAACGAATCATCTGAGGAACCATCATTCACAACAATTAATTCAAACTCCTGATAAGTTTGATTCAATACTGAACGAATAGCTTTTTCTATATATGCAGCTTTGTTGTAAAGTGGAATAATAACTGAAAACATAACAATATTTGATATCAAATTTCGACAATTAGAACATTGAATTTGAACTTTTAACTACTGAAAATTTACTTTTAAGTTTCAAAAATGGCTTTTCAAAATAGGAATAGGACAACCAGGCTAATATAATAGTTACTACAAGTACTGAAAAATACACTAATACATATTTGAATTTTATTTCTATATTTAAATTTTTAAAAAGTCGAGATAACAATAAAACAACTAAAGGATGAATTACATAAATGCCATAAGAGATTTTTCCAATAAAATCACAAGGTCTATTTTCAAGATTTATAATACGTTTTTTTATTGTTATCTGCCCCATAATCATACTTAGAGAGGCAAATGCTATAACTTCCTGACCTACGAGAGCGGGTATTTTTAGTATATTCATCCCCATTAAAAAAAACAATGACCAACTAATTAGTTGGATTTTTTTATTTATAAAGATATTTATAAAGATTTCATTTTTTCTTACAAATAAAATAGCGCCCATTACTCCAACCATCATACAATGAAAACGAGTTACTGTTAGAAAACGATATTCGAAAGATTTTGAGCCATTTATAAACCAAAATCCTATTTTTAATAGAAACAATATGATAAAAATTATAATCGTAATTTTCAATAAATTTGTTTTAGATATTTTTACTATCCAGGGCCAAAAAATATAAAATTGTTCTTCGACACCGATACTCCAATAATGCACAAGAATCAAAATTCCTTGCTGCAAAATAAAAGGTATATTTGCAGCAAAAAAAAGATAAAACCACATTTCTCTTAAAATTATCTCTTGTGTCTTTCCTAAAATCACAAATAAAGTGACACAAATTATTATGAATAAGTAATAAATTGGCCAAATACGGAGGATTCTACGTATATAAAATTTTTTTATATCAATGTCACCTTGTTTATCAAATTCCCGTAATAATAAATTAGTTATCAGAAAACCACTAATAACAAAAAACAAAGTTACACCATAGCCTGCCATGGGTAAATCAAATAGTTTTGTCAATCCAAAATCTCCAATTCCTTTTTGCGAAATGTGAGCTACAACAACAGACAATGCAGCAATTGCTCTTAATCCATTTAATCCGTGTAAATGTATGGGTATTTCTCTCATTAATTACAATCGATTTAATAAGAATTTGAAACTTCTTTCTAACCTTATAAATGATCTGAACAAATAAGGAGATTTTATTAATAAAAAATAAATTCGTCGATGACGTGGATAAATACTTACTTCTTTATAGTTCTTCCAGATAATAAGCATCTTTAAAATTTGATATTTTTTAGTATATAATTTATATGTTTCAGGCAGAAATGCACTAAAATATTCACCTGCAATTTCCCTATATATTTTTTCCTTTTCAATATTTTTAATTGGAATAAAAAAATCAGATAGCATATTAGCAACACGAATAGTGTCTTCAATTTGTTTAAAACTGGTAAATTGCATTTTAGAACCTTTGCGAATGCGATATACGTAAAGTGAATCAGGAATTACTGAAACAAATTGAGCATAATACATTACCTTTGGTAACCATAAGTTATCTTCGTGTATTATATCATTTTCAAAATACAAATTGTTATTTATTAGAAATTCACGTCGATATAATCTTATTACCACACATACAAAATGGAACTTACGTTGAACTAATGCATATTTATTGTAATAATCCCAACCACTTAATAGATTTTCCTCAAAACCTTCTTCTTGTTCTTCTCTTGCAGTTTCTTCATATTTTAGTTTTCCATTAAAACACAAAACGTCCAACGATTTATCCACAATTTTATTTTTCAATAGTGTCAACGAGTCTTTTAAAATCCAATCATCACTATCCACAAACCAAATATAATCTCCTTGGGCTTTACTAATTCCAATATTTCTAGCTGACGCGGTACCTCCATTAAGGCAGTCAATTAAAACAATATTTATAAATTTGGATACATACTCAAGTAATATAGACAAACTCTCATCTGTTGAACCATCATTAACACAAATAACCTCGAAATCATTAAAACTCTGCAATAAAACAGAATCTAAACATTCCCGAAGGTATTTTTCTACGTTATAAACAGGAATTATTATTGAAAAAATGATTTTCATCTCCAAATAACATTATTTTTAATAACTTTAGCAGGGACACCACCAACTAATGAATTTTCAATTACGTTTTTTGTAACTACTGCACCCGCTGCAATAATTGCTCCATCTCCAATTTTAACTCCTTTAAGAATCGTCACATTCATACCAATCCAAACATGATTACCTATTATAATTGGAAGTGTGTTTTTTCTCTCCGATCCAATTATTTCATGGTTGTCACTATCCCTAATAGTTACATTTTCACTTATAATTACATTTTCACCAATTTCAATACTTTCAAAACAACTTAAATTTAAATTATTGTTTATATAACCACTGCCCAATTTTAACTGTGCATTATTATTTATATAAATTTTTGCTCCTGAATAAATATTAAAAGTTCCTGACACATTGATTTTTGCATTTTCACCCATAAACAATAAAGTATAAAAAGGATTTTTTTTTACCCAACTTTTATTAAGTGTTAATTTCCCCTTATCTAAAAATATTTCAGAAGTTTTATGTAAGTTACAAACTGTTTTTTTGTTAATAACCAATAGTTTAGTTCTTTTGAAATATTTTAATATATATATTAATATTTCTCTATATAATGCTACATTCTTATATTTATTCATATTAAATATAGTCAATATTTAAATTTTTATTTTTTACAAAAAATTAAAGTATTATATTTCATTCCTTTCATATTTTCTGACATACTCCTCATTTCAACTTTTTTGAAATCATCAGGGAAGTTCCATCTCGTTTTTTTTAAATATTTCATAGCATCTTTTTCTTCATCTTTAAACATTATAATAAATGAAGGTTTGTATTTAGGGATAGCTCGATATTGATGCCAATGATAAACTAAACCACCATAAAAATACCCACCAAACATATATATCGGAATCTGATTTTCACCAAAAGCTACAAAAGTATCATTCTTTTTTAATCCGTTTTCTTTTAATATTTTATATAAATCATTGTAGTAGTCTTTTTGATATTTACTTACTAAAATTGAATTATATCGTTCGTTGTTTTCAATCTTAAATTTAGATGATCTTGGTGAATAATAATATTGATACCGACTAAAGTTTCCAAGATAAACATAACCAGCAATTAACATTACGACAAATAGATATAAAATTTTATTCTGAACAAATTCATATTGTTTTAGAATTTTTGCGTCTATAATAAAATATGCAACAATCCAAAATGGAAAAAATATCAACATTTTTGTAAAAAGTGATTGATTCGTTCCAAATATACCTATAAAAGGTAGTAGCATAAATATAGTAAATAAAATAAAATCATTATTTAAAATTTTCGATTTTAGCTTTTCATTATCTTGAACTAAATAAATCGAAAAAAGACTGATAATTGGTAAAATAAACAGATTTGACTTTAATAAATAAACATCTCTAATGATTAATAAAGTTGCACACACTATAATAAACAATATTAATTTTAGAATATGGGGTAATTGAAATTTTCTTAAAATAAAAAAAAGAAACGTGACATACACTATACTTATTAACAATAAAAATCCAATTTGAATAATCAATTCACTAATCAAACTAGAATTATCATGGTTTGCGATTCCAGATTTTTCAATATTTAAAATTCGTATAATTGATTGCAAATATTCAATCAAATTATGAATATAAAAATGGTAAAACAACAGACCTAAAAAAAAACCAATGCATGAAAATAGAAAAAATATAAATTTATTATTTCTATCTTCCAATAAAATTAGTAAGAATGAAGTGATAATAAAAAGAATTCCAGAAGGTAGATAATTTGTAAGTAAAAACACATAAAAGAAACCTAGAAAAAGTGCATTAATTGATTTTAAAATTTTATTTTTATATGTTAAAATCAGCAATAATACTGAAGTTGCAAGTAAATAAAAAATTTGTTGCAAATGATCAAATGAAATTGTCGGAGCTGCATATGTAAAACTCATAAAACCGCCCAATATAATCATACAAAAATATAAAAATATATTCTTTCTAAGCCCAAACCTATGTTTTAACCATTTATATGAAATAAAAGCAAAAAACATCAATGACAATGAATTAAAAATCAGTCTAAAATATCTAAATGATAGAACATTATTGTCGGGTATAAAAAATATATCAGATTTAATTATAAAATGAAAATCACTTATTGCATCACCCAATTTCTGTCTATCAAGATAACCTAAAAGATAAAATCCTTCATCGCATGAAATTCCCTGATTTAAAGTACTAAGTATTAAATAAAATACAAAAACAACTCCAATAAATGCCAGTAAACGAATGTCTGATAATTTATTTATTCCGTTTTTTAAAATATTATATTTCTGAATCATTCTATAAGAGAATTAATTTTTATAACTAAAAACCGATTTTATAAAATATGTTATGTTTTTATAAATATTAAACAATCTAAAAGATCTATCATATACAAATTTTCGATAATTTTTTAATGTAAATCCATTAGAAAAATACAATTGAAATTTGTAATTAGCATATGCTAATTTTATATGATTTTTAAACTTTAAATCTAATAATTTAGAATCGAAATTTCTAATCTCATTATTTTTACCAATTATTAGTTCAGAATATTTTTTAAAACATTCATAATCTTCTTCTGATTCTATCTGTCCAGGCACAAAATTATTGCAAAAAAAGTTTTTTTCTTCAATAGAGAAATTTGGGAATAGCCAATCAAGTATTTCCATGCGTACTAAATTCGACTTCTGATGTTGTAAAATTGCTCTGGTAGTTGAAATTTGTGTTTCATGCATGCGATACAGAAAAAGAACTTCTTGTGTATTTACAATCTTTGTTACATGCAAACAATCTGCCCACATTTTATAGTCTTCTGCTGGAAATGCATTAGCACTGTACCATAAATTATTCTGCAAAAAAACCTTTTTACGCATTACAACCAAAGTCACACAACACCCAAAAAGCATTTGAATTTTAATATCTTCGTGGTTACGAGGTTGAATTAATGTACTATTTTGTGTACCAAAGAAACGAAATGAAGCTCCACAAATCCCAATTTCCGGATTTTTATCTAATATCGCAACTTGTTTTTCTAAACGTGTTGGCAATGAAATATCATCACCATCCATACGAGCTAAATACTCACCTTTAGATAATCGAATACCGACATTCAAATTTTCAGATAATCCGAGATTATTTTCATTACGGTGATAGCGAATTCGAGAATCATTGAATTGGCTTACAATTTCTGATGTTTTATCAGTAGAACAATCATCTAACAATAACAATTCAAAATCTTGATAAGTCTGATTCAATATGCTTTTTATTGCATCAGCCACATAGTCCTGAACATTGTATATAGGCATTAATATACTAATTTTAGGTAACAATGAATCACTCATAAATTAAATATTTCAGGTTAATTATCTTCAAACACATTTAATTTATTACATATGCCATTATAATATTTTTCAATTTTGGGAATTATTATATCAGTTGAAAAATAATTTAAACAATAATTAAAGCCATTCTCAGCTAAATTTATAGTTTCATTTGGGTGATTAAATACCCAAACTATTTTTTTGGAAAGCTCCTCAACATTTTCGGGATCTATTAACCAACCCGTTTGACCCTCCTTAATTAACTCTGGCCCTGAACTTCGGTTTGTAAATATTAATGCTCTTTTTCTTGCATACACTTCCAATACTGACATTGAAAAAGTTTCAAAGTAAGACGGAAGTACACATACAAATGCTTTGTCAATTTCGTTCATTAGATCGTCCTTTCTCATAAAGCCACTGAAAATTACTCTATTCTTATACTTTTCATCTACCAATGATTGAGCGAATTCTATTTCTCCATCACCAATCATTTGAAGTATAACCCCAGGTAATTTGTCTGCAATTTTATTAAAGGCATTGATTAGATTAAATGCTCCTTTTGTTCTTATTATTTTCCCAAAGAACAAAATAACAATGGGTCCTGGATAAGCTTTTGATTCGTTAAAATAATCATTTTCAATGGGATTATAAATTACATTTATTTGAGGTTTTGATGTTAAATACTGTTTTGCAAATGATTTTGAAAATTCACTAACAGCACAAATGTAATCAGCTCTTTTAAAATGATTAATATCATTCTGTAGAATTGTATTAGGAATTAAATGATTAACATAGAATTGCATAAAAGAACAAGAACCATGGACACGAATTACCATAGGTATTGAAAATTTACGGAATTCTACGATCTTATTTAAATCGTGCAATAATTCATCTTGATAATCTGGCATTTCTAAAATATCTATATTGTAGGTTTTTATTATTTGTTCTATATGATATTCCGTAAGATGCAATTTATGAAGCGCTATTTTAAATTTTAAGTCATTAATTATTTTAGAAAATTTAAATTTCGTCGCTAAATAAAGGGCGACTTTTAATATATAAGTTTTTCTAGTCTTATATACAGAAGATAGAAGTCGATGTATATGTACTTGATTAATGATAGAATATCCAAAAATATCATTAGCGATCTTCATGTATTCATAATTACCTACAATAACTACTGTATTTCCTTTTTTTGCAAGTGATTCAGCTACAACTTTTGTCACACTGCCAATACCACCATTTCTATCAGGAGGATATTCATCGCAATAAAAAAGAATATTCATTGAATTGTTTTATTATGCCAAAAATTAAAAAATTTTCGTGTATGATTATTGATCCAATTATCGTTAATAATGCCATCCATAGCTGATAAAGTTTGTCCATCAAACTCTACAACATTAAAATGATGCCCACCAAAACGTGACCATTTATTTTTGCAATCAATTAATTCATTACGTTTAATTTCTCTATATGTAGTTGGAGATAACTCTGTAATTTCATAGATAGCCACATTTTCTCCATAAAAAGTGGAACAATTTTGTGCTGGTCTATATAATTTACCTTCAATATTTAAAATTGCTCCACCACAACGTGAAAAACCTAAATTATTATTTACCGGTGAAAGTGGATGTTCAGTCCATCCATTTTCAATGTTTTTTGAATAATATATTCTTAAACCATTATTTTCACCATACCAAACGGTAGTAAACAAATACCAAAGCTCATTATATTGAATAATAGAACTATCGGTAAATTTATCACCACTTATCAATTCAATTGGTTTCCATTTATTAGGAAAATCTATAGCTTTGTATAATATGACAGCATTCTTGTAACGTGTTTCTGGTACCATATATACTTCATCTTCACTTTTAAAAACAAATGGAAAAGACAAATGAAAAGATTCTTTTAAAACCTCACCAACTTTTTCCCATTTTTTTAAATCTTGTGTGCGTTGAGCAAATATAGCAGCAGGGGCATTATATCTTTCTTCCTCATAAAAAAGATACAGCCAATCATTATATACGAACAAAAATGGATCAGCAAAACCAGTAATATTATGATAATTAGTTCTAATTTGATAATGAGGAGTAAATCGTTTAAAATATTTATTTTTATTATAATCAAAAACAGATATATTCATCCCTTTTTGGTAAAGCACTACATTCCATATCTTTTGATTTTTGTATAATTTTTTTGACAGCAGAATAAAAAACAAAAAAATAATTCCTAAAACAATTAAATTGATTACCATTGTTCTTTGCTTGTTTTTGGGATTAAATTTTTATGATTTGTAATAATTAATATTAATTTCATTATTCGTTTAACTAATCTTTGATATTTCGGAAATTTAGAAAATATTTCAACATATTGATATAAAGGAAATTTTGAAATGTCAATTAATTTATCTGTTTCTTCCAAAAAAGCAATTAAACGATAATTAAAAATTTTCTTAAAAATAATCTTTTCTTCAAATTTGCAATTTTTATCTTGAATTGAACTAATTCCCAAACCATCAAAATGGCATATTATCATGTTTAATCTATAGCTTGTACAATTATAAATCATAAATTGTTTAACAATAAAATCCAAATCTGCAACATATTTATAATCCTCATTATAATATCCATTATTAAATAAATGTTTTTTTATAAATGTTGCTTGATGTGGTAATCCAAATCGAAAAAGATGACCTAAATGTATATATTCTGGATATTCTCTAAAAAGTTCTTGATTATTTTTAAGATGAACTATTTGACTACCATACAAGACATCTTCTGTTCTACCTAATTTAAATACGTTTTCTAAAACCGAACTAGAATAAATCCAATCGCCTGAATTTAAAAAAAGCAAATAATCCCCCTTAGCAATTTTTATTCCTTTATTCATTGCATTATATATGCCGGTATCAGGTTCACTTACCCAATAATTTATTTTATCAGAAAATTCATTTATTATAGAAAGACTTTCATCGGTGCTAGCACCGTCTATTACAATATATTCATAATCATTGTAAGATTGTGTTACAATACTCGTAATTGTATTTTGTAAACCGGCAGCATTATTACGGTTAATAGTTATGATAGTGAGTTTCATTTTCTTATTTGACAAGAGTTAAAAAAGCACAGTATATTATATAATTTTAAAAAAACTTTTATGTTTGCTTTTAAAATTCCTCAATATAAAGTCTCCAAAAGTTATAATAATCATATTTTTCCCAAGCATGACATCCAAATGGTAATTTATAATTTTTTTGATTAAATAAATAGGCAGGGCTTTTTTCGAATGCAAATTCAATTGCTAAATCAAGAGGGGCTATTTTAATCTTAACCCACGAATGTTCAAAAGTTAATGTCCAAAAACAATCTTCATTTTCTTCATTCTGTCGTATCAAATATGAAATATTGTTTTTATATCCAAAACATTTAGCAATAGAAAAAGAAATTATACGTAAAAGATTTGTTGATTTTTTTAAATCAATGCTTTTAAAAATAATATAAGGTTTCAAAATTGGTCCTTTAAAGCTAATTAGACGAATAAAACTATCAATTTTTCTAATTGAAAATCCACCATTACCAACTTTCCATAGTTTTTTCCCATCTTCAAATGTACCATATTCCTCAAACCATGGTGCCCCGATATAATCATAACCTTTTTTACACCAATAATCTAACTCATCTCGAAAAACATATGCGTCTAGCTGATATATAAGCATATACTTATATTTTCTGAATCGTGTATAAAAATCTAATGATAACATTAAGTGATTATAACCTGAAATAGATTCGAAATATGATTTATCAAATATTTTGAAATGACATATGACATTATATTTTTGAAAAACATTTAAAATGATATTCAAATCTAATTCTTTATAAGTTACGACATAAATATCATATTTGTTGAGAACTTTCAAACATTGACATAATGAAATTAGTTCAAAATTAGTCAATGTTATTTTATAAACAGGAATAATAATTACATTATTATTTGACATATATTAATTAATCAGGTGTAACAAATTGGATAACATCATCTATACTAGATTGCAACCAGTTTTTTTTCTGAATGCTAATCACTTTTTCAAATGGCATTGACATTCCAATAAACAGTCCTGTATTTGCTGTAAATGTGCCAACAAATAAATTGGAACATCTAATTATTTCGATTGAAGAAAGTAAATTAATTATTTGTTTTTCTTTATCCATTTTTGATAGTCTAATAAAATCGGAATGAATATATCCTCTCTCTTGAGGCTCAGTTAATGAAAAGACATTCCATTTTAAATATTTCTTTTTTATTTCACAAATAGTTAAGTAATCATCTGCCAAAACGAAAAGATTTCGAGATATAGTCTTTTTAGTTAATGTCTCAAAATAGGCTTCTATTGGCAAAAAAGTCCATTCTGTATTTTTATCACCTCTTCTAATTTGCATAGATACAAAATTATCAGGTAATGATATTTCTTTTATTTTAATATCTATTTTTTTTTGTGTACTTATATTAAATTTATAAATCATTTCCACAATTGAAGCAGATGCTATTCTCAAATCTCCTTTGATATTTAATTCTGGAATGTCAAAAAATTCATTATCGAAATCTTTAGAATAAAAATTATCCCATAAATCAAATGTGAAATATGTATTATTATTTAAATATCTATATATTTTGTATAATAGTTTTTTATTTTTACTTAAAATTGGTTTACTTATTCTTTTATTAAAAATTGAGTGTAAAAAAAGATTTGTTTCTTCGCAAAAAGGCAAGAAATAGTCATTCCATCCATATTTAGTTGCAAAATTTGCATCTTTTGAATATAATATAAATTTATATTTATATTTCAAACAATATAAAATCGCAGAAATCATATTATTGAATTCAGAATAAAAACCACCTTCTGCACCAAGATGAAATATCAATTTTTTTTTAAAGGAACTATTTATTCTATTATATTGCTCTAATTCAATCATATAAATCACATTTACTTTTCTATATACTTGATTACATCTATTTCAAGATTAGAAATCCATTATCTTTATATTCAAATTCTTGCCCAGATAAACTAATGACTCCTTTAGTGATAAGTTTAATGTGGTTTGGTATTTCTAAGTACATTTCTATATTAGGTTCATGCAATGAAATATCTAAACGATATTCTCCTTTAGACATATTTTGAGGTAAATGAACTGTCTCTTCAATTAAAAATCTACCTTTTTTTAAATTATATTTTTCTCCAAAAACATGTCCAGGACTACAAATTGCAAGTTTAACATTCCTAAAATCGTATAGAACTAAACCAAAAGACATCTTTTTATCTACTATTGTTTCTCCTTCTATTTCAAATTTCAATATAGTTTCGTCATTATTTAAATATATCTTATTATTTTTAGAACCATTAATTTTCACTGATGAAATTCGCAAATCAGGATGACAATATTTAATTCCTTCAATTATATTTCCGTTAACAATATCTTTCTTATTTAAATAATAAAAAATAGATTCTCCAACTAAACCAGAAAACGACATTCTCCCATTTTCAAATACAATACCTTTATTACATAATGTTTCTACGGCACTCATATTATGACTAACAAATATTACTGTCCTTCCTTGTCCGTTACTAATATCTTTCATTTTTCCAATTGCTTTTTTTTGAAATTCAGCATCTCCCACTGCCAGCACTTCATCAACAACCAGAATTTCAGGGTCCAGGTGAGCAGCAATGGCAAAACCAAGGCGTACGGTCATTCCGCTGGAGTAACGCTTAGTAGGAGTGTCGATATAGCGCTCTACTCCTGAGAAATCGATTATCTCATCAAGCTTACGGGTAATTTCAGCTTTCGTCATGCCCATGATGGCACCGTTCATATAGATATTTTCACGTCCTGTCATTTCTGGATGAAAACCTGTTCCTACTTCGAGTAGGGAGGCTATTCGTCCACGGGCACTGATCTTACCGGTAGTAGGTGCAGTTACTTTCGAGAGGATTTTAAGGAGTGTTGATTTGCCGGCACCGTTTTTACCGATAATGCCCAACACATCGCCTTGTTGTACTTCAAAATCTATGTCTTTCAATGCCCATATATAATCGCTGGTCCCTTTATGTGCACGATCGTTTACCTCTCCGATTTGCAAGTAAGGATCTTCTTTTCCACGGATACTGGTTTGCCACCAACGGTTTAGGTCATGGCTAATTGTATTAGTGGAAACAAGACCTAATCTATACTGTTTGCTTATATTCTCAAATTTTATTGCTGTTGACATAAATACGAATTACACTAATTAAGACAGTTAAAAGACAGTTGAGACAATAAGATACAAATGTAATTATAAATTTCGAATTAATTTTACAACATTCATCTTATCCAATCTATTTCAATTGATAAAATATTAGGTTAAAATGATTCCAATGTCCTCAGATTATAGTAACCCTACATTATTATTACAATAAATTCTATCATTGTAATGTTCGATTAGTTAAAATAAATATTATTTTTTGGTACTATAAATGTCTTTAATAATTTGCCAACCAACAATTTCATCAAAATGATTTATATCCATAAAATTATATTTATCTTCAGTTATATTATTTTTACCTGAATAATTATAAACATTATTTTCTCCGAATATTCGTTGCAGAAGCTGCATATCCTGAAGGTTAATATGCAGTTGATTATAATCCGGCGTAATAATTATTTTATAAGTTGAATTATGGTTGACAAAAATGGTTTTAATTTTGTTTAATACATTTTCAAAATCAGAATTAATTACTTTATTTGAAAAAACCACTTGATCAGACCTATAATGAAACTTTGTTTTATTTAAGAATTTATTTTGTTTAGGTCTGTATTTCCAAGTGTCTTTATTTGTTTTTAACCAATCATTAGAAATTGAATCAAATCCAACATTATAAGCTGAATTTTTGAATAAACCTTTTGCACTTTTATATATTTCAGTTGGTTTTAAAAATGAATAAAATAAAACACATTGAAAATAAAACTGCGGTTTTCCGGATAATAAATAATGCTTTATACCCATTGCTGTGTTTGGTTCTTGTATATCAGCAAAACTTCCGGGAATATCCAATAAAATAATAACATTTTTTATGGCATTTTTGCTTTTATCCAGGTAACTTATTTTTTGAAAAATACCTGTTATTGATTCTCCCCATGCTTGAAATAAAAATTGATTTGAACCATTAGGCAAATATGATTTCCATTGATAGGTGTTTAAGCCACAACCTCTTGAACTTCCAAAAATAAATGAATTATAATTTTGTGTTGGCTCGTTTTTCAAATACAATTCAGTTGATAAGTAATCCCGGTTAACCGTTGAGAAACTCTTTAATGAAAATTTTTGAATTGTTTTAAAAGGATCAGAAATGACGTATAACCCTAGCAATAAAACAAGTGGAATAACAAAGAAACAACTTAACTTAATTATAAATGATTTCATTGTCATTAAAATTGAAAGTAAATAAAAGACTGACTGTTAGCTCCATATTCAAGGATAATTGCAATTATTACATAATATACAGACCATTTAATAAAATGATTATGTATAAATGAAATTTCTAATCCATGCTTTTTATTTCTTTGGAACCATTCTACTGACATTAATAATATTATTCCAAAAATAGTTTTTGACATTCCAACACTATATACAGGCATTTCTATCAAACTACGATTAAACATTCTCTCTATATAATCAACTGCTTGTCCAATTGATTCCGAACGAAAGAATATCCACCCAATTACAACCAATAGAAAAGTGGATGCCATTTGAACCAGTTCTTTCAAATTTGGGATCTTTCTACCTTCAGCAACAGAATTCGTGTTTTTACGATTACGTTGTAGGAGAATAAGTGGTAAGAAAAGAAGCGCGTGAAAGGCACCCCAAGCCAGAAATGTCCAGTTGGCACCATGCCAAAAGCCACTCACCAGGAAAATAATAAACGTATTACGTACTACTTGCCATTTACCACCTCGGCTTCCACCAAGAGGAATGTACAAGTAATCTCGAAACCAGGTAGTTAAAGAAATGTGCCAACGTCTCCAGAATTCTGCAATATCCCTGGAGAAATAAGGGTATGCAAAGTTACGTAGGAGTTCAATTCCAAATAGTCTGGCTGTACCGATAGCAATGTCTGAATAACCTGAAAAATCACAATATATCTGAAAAGCAAAAAAGACAGCTCCAATGAAGAGAGTACTCCCATTTTGTGTTTGATACGAATTGAATATTTGATTCACATAGGTTGCACAATTATCCGCAATTACTATCTTCTTGAAAAGCCCCCATAAGATTTGGCGTAATCCATCAACGGCTTTAGAATAATCGAATTCTCTTTTTTTTAGTATTTGAGGTAATAAATGTGTTGCCCGTTCAATTGGGCCTGCTACCAATAAAGGAAAGAAACATACGAACACGGAATAATTAATAAAATTCCGTTCCGGTTTTATGCGGTTTTTATAAATATCAATGACATAGGATAGACCATGAAAGGTATAAAAAGAAATACCGACAGGCAAAATAATCCGTAATGTCCAGGGATTAGCTTGAATTCCTAACTGAGATAGTCCTTCAGTAAAAGTTTCTGCAAAAAAATTGTAGTATTTAAAAACTCCAAGAAAACCCAGGTTAATGCAGATACTCAACCAAAACCAACACTTTTTATGGTTTAGGTTTGTAGAATTGTACATTTTAATGCCTGTAATGTAATCTAATAAGGTAGAAAAGATAAGCAAGAACAAAAACCGCCAATCCCAACAGCCATAGAAGAAATAACTTGAAACAAGAAGTAAAATGTTTTGTCGTTTAAAATTTCCTTTTGTAGTAAACCAATAAAGCAGGAAAACGATGGGTAAGAAAATTGCAAATTCTATTGAGTTAAAAAGCATTGTATTGGTTTATACTCTATTGTATTGGTTTATACTCTATATTTATTTTTAATTGCATCTAATTCAGAGAGTACTTAAAGCAAGGTAGATTTCCACCAACATTGCCCAACACATCGCACTATTTTACTTCGAAATCAAAGTCTTTCAATGCCCAGATATAGTCGCTCATTCCTTTATGCGCACGGTCGTTCACCTCTCCGATTTGCAGGTATGGATCTTCCTTTCCACGGATACTGGTTTGCCACCAACGGTTCAGGTCGTGGCTCAGGGTGTTGGTAGAGACCAGGCCCAAGCGGTATTGTTTGGATCTATTTTCGAATTTTATAGCGGTAGACATTCTTATTTCACTAATTAAGACTAATTACAGGATTTAAAACAATTTCAACACAATTGGCACAATAAGATACAAATGTAATTATAAATTTTGAATTACCCTCAATTGAATTTAGAAGTCTTTTCCAATTCGTTTTTATTGTCCTGTTGAGCATTTATTTACCGGTTGTTATTATTTACTATTGCCACAACAGGGTCTTAATTATGCCTTTTTGCAGATCGAATAAAAAGTTGAAAAAATTTAAAATAAAATACGTGTTTTTTGGGATTAAACTAAATAAATTTTTATTTTTACAATTAAATGTAAAGGTCTAATCTCCTGCTCTTTTTTTTACTTCCCTTTTTTCAATTTCCTGTCTATCGATTTTTTTCTTATCCCGGAAAAGAAAATACTGCAAGATTGATTCCTTATTTCTGTCATTTTTTAACATCTTTCCTTCCTATTTCGGTCCCCTTTTTCACCCCTTTAGGTCCGGTTTTAGGATAAAACGAAAATAAAACAGGGATAAAACAACCATAAAACATAGATACTCATATTTATATAGATATGTTTTATGGTTGTTATAAGGGTGTTGAAGGGTTGTTTTTCCTTAAAACGGGTGAAAAAGGGGACCGAAAGGGGAGCAAAATGGGTGAAAGATGAAATAAAAACACTAAAAATCCGAGAGGTTACAAGCTCCGAGATACAAAATTCGGGGGTTCGCTTACACTATTTAGAGGAATAAAAGCATCTGATAAAATTGTTTTACCGGTTAGTGAGGCGCATCATAAAATCGACCTTAAATAACAAAATTAAATAATATAAAATATTTTATGATATTATTTGTTTATTATTTCACAAAGATATATATTTGTATTGAAATAAAAAAAGAAAGAACCCCCGACCCCTAAAGGGGAGGAAGAGGAAGAAGTTAGGAGTGAGAGATGAGTAGTGATAAATGAGTTTAAAATATAGTGAGGAATGAAAGGTGAGAGTACCAAGAACCAAGATCAAAGAACCAAGAATCCAATCCCTCAAATTCTTCAAACTTCAAACTCTTCAAACTTCAAACTCTTCAAACGCGGAACGCGGTACACGGAAAGACTTTCAAATCATAGTATAACCAAGTTAACACAAAAACATCATGGTAAAAATTAAGGGACCTTTTCAATTGAGTGGAAGCATGGGGGAAATTTCCTTTTACTCGATGCGAGGAAGTAAAAAAGTTATTATGCGCGGAAAGGGCGGAGCTAAAAAGGAAAAAATTGAGAATTCGCCTAAGTTTGAAAACTTACGAAAGCACCAAAAAGAATTCGGGGGTTGTTCTAAATTCGCATCGTTAGCAAGGTATGCTTTCGGAGGGTTACACCGGGTGGCGAGCTTTAACCTGAACCCCAAATTAAACAGCTTTGGTAAAAAACTGATGAAGCTGGATAAAGTCATACCGATCGGGCACCGAAGCATTAAACTATCGGAATACAAGGAGATACTGGAAGGATTTGATTTTAACGATGTTTATCCGATTAACTCGGTGCTGCGCGTGATACCACGTTGGGAAATTGACAGGGATCAGCTGAAGGCAGTGGTTACTTTTCCAAGGATCAATGCGGATATCAATTTACTGAACATTCAAAAACTTCCTTTTTTCAGGTTACTGATTGCCATAGGGACCATTTCGGATTTGATCTATGATCCGGATAAGGGAGCCTATCTTCCGTTGGTATATGATGTTCATGGTCATAGTAGCACATTGACCGGGGATTGGAATTCCACGAAAACAATCCTTCCCGAACAAAACATGACCGTCCAAATGGATGAACAAGAAATAGCCCAAATGACTGAAAATGTTACAGTAGTGCTGACCCTGGCGGTTGAATTCGGAAATGTGGGAGATTCAAAGCAACCTGTGGAAGTGAAATATGCGGGGTGCGGGAAAGTGATTGGGGTAAAATAGTTTTTGATTATCACTGAATATTCAGTTATTTACTCTGTAGGAAAATTAAGTGAATATGGAACGTTCCGATTTGTCGAAAGCCCACAATGAAGCCTGCAGAACCGGAGAATGATAACGAAAGTACAACTCCGTAGGAGTTCTCTGTGAATAACCCCCAATGGAGCTTGCGGAACTGGGGGTATGAATGAAATCAAGATCAAAACTCCGTAGGAGTTCTCTGTGAATAACCCCCAGTGGAGCTTGCGGAACTGGGGGGCAAGAATGAAATCAAGAACAAAACTCCGTAGGAGTTCTCTGTGAATAACCCCCAGTGGAGCCTGCGGAACTGGGGGTATGAATGAAATCAAGAACAGAACTCCGTAGGAGTTCTCTGTGAATAACCCCCAGTGGAGCTTGCGGAACTGGGGGTATGAATGAAATCAAAACAGAACTCCGTAGGAGTTCTCTGTGAATAACCCCCAATGGAGCCTGCGGAACTGGGGGGTATGAATGAAATCAAAATCAATAAAACCAAGAATATGAACAGTTACAGACAAATACTTTATCACATTGTTTTTTGTACATATAAACGTAGAAACACTTTGCCTGAGGCATATCACGAAGAGCTTTATAAGTATATATGGGGAATTGTCAAAAAAAGGAAAGGTATGTTATATCGTATCAACGGAACAGGAAATCACATACATATCTTAAGCGATTTGAATCCTAATGTTCGTTTGGCTGATTTTATAAAGGAAATTAAAACTGCTTCAAATCTATGGATGAAAGGAAAAGGTAATTATCCGAAATTTGAATCATGGGCTGAAGGATATTGTGGATTGACATATAGTTTTAATGATAAAGAAAGAATTGTCAATTATATCAAAAACCAGAAGGAGCATCACAAAATCATTACTTTTGAGGATGAACTAAGGGCAATCCTCAAAGAATCGGGGATTGAGTGGGATGAAAAGTATCTTTTTAATGAGTAACACTAAACTATTAAGAAGTACTATACTAACACAATTGCTTACAATATCTGATGGTGAACTCCTACAGAGTTCTGTAGTTTGTTGTTTTTACAGACCCCCAGATGAATCTGGGGGTTATGCACTGGATACTCCTACGGAGTAATCTGTGGAAATCTCTTTAGGAATTTGTGCTAATCAGTTTAAACCAATTGCATCGTATGTAAATCCATTTTCTTTCATCTCTTTATTATCGTAGATATTCCTTCCGTCGATGATCAGGGATCCGTTCATTGATTTTTTGACCACTCCCCAGCTTGGCATGCGGAACTCTTTCCATTCTGTTACCAGCAGCAGAGCATCGGCATTGAGCACTGCATCATAAATATCAGTGGCAAAATAGATATTCGAGCTATCCACGACAGTCATTTTGGTGAGTACACTTTCTTTTGCATCCGGCATGGAAACGGGATCGAAAGCACGGACATTACAACCGGCCTCGAGCAATTTTTCGATCAATACCAGGGCGGGTGATTCGCGGATATCGTCGGTATTGGGTTTAAATGAAAGGCCCCAGATGCAAATCGTTTTACCGGCTAACTGTCCGTTGAAATGTTTCACCAGTTTATGGAACAGCACTTGTTTCTGGTATACATTCACCTCTTCGACGGCTTTCAGGACTTTTAAATCGTACCCGTTTTGTTCGGCTGTCTTGATCAGTGCTTTTACATCTTTAGGAAAGCAGGAGCCTCCGTATCCACAACCGGCATAGAGGAATTTACCTCCGATACGTGAGTCGGAACCAATCCCTTTACGCACCATATTCACATCGGCACCTACCAGTTCGCACAGGTTAGCGATATCGTTCATAAAACTGATGCGGGTGGCCAGCATGGCATTGGCAGCATATTTAGTCATCTCGGCGGAGAGGATATCCATATAGATCACCCTGAAGTTGTTGAGCAGGAAAGGACGATAGAGTTTGGTGATCAGATCCATTGCTTTATCGCTTTCGACCCCCACCACTACCCTATCCGGACTCATAAAATCCTTAATGGCATCGCCTTCTTTCAGAAATTCGGGATTGGAAGCCACATCAAATTCAATAAAGAGATTCCGTTTATCCAGTTCGGCCTGAATGGTTTGCCGTACCCGGGCAGCAGTTCCTACAGGCACAGTACTTTTTGTCACCAGCAGGACATATTGGTTCATATGTTGTCCGATGGTGCGGGCAACTTCCATCACATATTTCAAATCGGCACTGCCGTTATCACCCGGAGGGGTTCCTACAGCACTGAACACCACTTCCACATCATTCAGCACCTCAGGCAAGGAAGTTATAAAATGAAGCCGGTCCGCCTTTAGGTTCCGGTGCACCATGTCTTCAAGTCCAGGTTCGTATATTGGAATGATCCCTTTATTCAGGTTTTCTATTTTATGTACATCTATATCCACACAGGTCACATCCACACCCATTTCGGCAAAACATGTTCCTGAGACTAATCCTACATAACCGGTTCCTACAATTGCTATTTTCATTTGGGATATTCAATTAATGAAAAACGATTTATAATTTTTTATTTTGAGTAGCGAGATTGCCACAAAGAGCTACAAAAATAATCAAAATCTATGAATTAAGTCCGTGGAATAAAAGAATGTCGGGTGATTGGGGGATAAAAATATGAAAAGGGACTGCTTACGAGTTACAACTGACACATTCCTGAAACTGAAATGAGATAGGGATAGTTGTAATCTTCACATGGGGCGGGGTTATTTTATAATCAAAAAGAGATGTTGTCATCTTCACCTGGGGCGCCATTATTTTACAATTAAAAAGGGTTGTTGTAATCTTCAGTTGTGCCGCCCCTACTGCAATTAAAACAAAATGTTTTTAATCTTCAAGTTTGCCGCCCCTACTGCAATAAAACAAAATGTTTTTAGTCTTCAAGTTTGCCGCCCATACTGCAATAAAACAAAATGTTTTTAATATTCAAGTGTGCCGCCCCAAGCCCCTGAAGGGGATGTAAAGAGTGGGATACTTGAGTTATTTATAATTAAGTATAGGCATAATCATTAAAATTAGAAACTAGCGTCTGGGTTGGGAGACGTAGTTAACTTTACATCTCCGTTAGCTAACGAACATATTTCCACGTATTTTGAGACGCTTAATTATACCTATTTTCTAATTTTAGACATTAGTAATCCCACTTTTCACATCTCCGTTAGCTAACGGACTTGGGGCGGGTTTAAGGCAGTTTATTCCTTTATATCATAATTATAATCTCAGTAATTCCACTCTTCACATTCCCGTTAGTTTAGGAACTTATTTCCACGTATTTTGAGACGCTTTATTATACCTATTTTCTAATTTTAGACATTAGTAATCCCACTCTTCACATCTTCGTTAGCTAACGGACTAGGGGCGGCTTATATTAGGGCAGTATTTCCTGGGGCAGTTCTAGCAGAAAAACATTATTTGTTTTAATTCTTTTTTAATAAGGGTAATATCGTGTGGGTCATCCTTTCTACTAAGAGTGAGAAAATAAAAATAAGGTTTTGAATATAAGATAAATACGGATTAATAATCATCCAATTTTGCTGTCAGTGCTTATTTTTACTTTTCAAGTTTTATATATAAAAAGAAAAGAATTAGGAGAAAGTATTTACGGGACTACTAACGAACTCTCCATGTTGCAATGATTAAAGGGTTGTGTTTTTTTTACTAGTGCCGCCACTACTGCAAGTAAAACAAAATGCTTTTATTCTTCAAGTTTGCCGCCCCTACTGCAATAAAACAAAATGTTTTTAATCTTCAAGTTTGCCGCCCCTACTGCAATAAAACAAAATGTTTTTAATCTTCAAGTGTGCTGCCCCTACTGCAATTAAAACAAAATGTTTTTAATCTTCAAGTTTGCCGCCCATACTGCAAGTAAAACAAAATGTTTTTAATCTTCAAGTGTGCCGCCCCAAGCCCCTGAAGGGGATGTAAAGAGTGGGATACTTGAGTTATTTATAATTAAGTATAGGCATAATCATTTAAATTAGAAACTAGCGTCTGGGTTGGGAGACGTAGTTAACTTTACATCTCCGTTAGCTAACGAACATATTTCCACGTATTTTGAGACGCTTAATTATACCTATTTTCTAATTTTAGACATTAGTAATCCCACTCTTCACATCTCCTTTAGCTAACGGACTTGGGGCGGGTTTAAGGCAGTTTATTCCTTTATTCAAAATTACAACCTCAGTAATCCCACTCTTCACATCCCCTTCAGGGGCTTGGGGCGGCTTTAAGGCAGTTTATTCCTTTATATCATAATTATAATCTCAGTAATTCCACTTTTCACATCTCCGTTAGCTAACGGACTTGGGGCGGCTTTAAGGCAGTTTATTCCTTTATATCATAATTATAATCTCAGTAATTCCACTCTTCACATTCCCGTTAGTTTAGGAACTTATTTCCACGTATTTTGAGACGCTTTATTATACCTATTTTCTAATTTTAGACATTAGTAATCCCACTTTTCACATCTCCGTTAGCTAACGGACTTGGGGCGGGTTATATTGGAGCAGTATTTCCTGGGGCAGTTCTAGCAGAAAAACATTATTTGATTTAATTCTGTTTTAATAAGGGTAATATCGTGTGGGTCATCCTTTCTACTAAGAGTGAGAAAACAAAAATAAGGTTTTGGATATAAGATAAATACGGATTTTTAATCAGTGAAATTTTGCTGTCAGTGTTTATTTTTACTTTTCAATTTTTATATATAAAAAAAACGAATTAGGAGAGAGTATTTACGTGACTACTAACGAACTATCCATGTTGCAATGATTAAAGGGTTGTATTTTTTTTATAAGTGTCGCCACTATTGCTAGTAAAACAAAATGTTTTTATTCTTCAAGTGTGCCGCCCCTACTGCAAGTAAAACAAAATGTTTTTAGTCTTCAAGTTTGCCGCCCCAAGCCCCTGAAGGGGATGTAAAGAGTGGGATACTTGAGTTATTTATAATTAAGAATAGGCATAATCATTTAAATTAGAAACTAGCGTCTGGGTTGGGAGACGTAGTTAACTTTACATCTCCGTTAGCTAACGAACATATTTCCACGTATTTTGAGACGCTTAATTATACCTATTTTCTAATTTTAGACATTAGTAATCCCACTTTTCACATCTCCGTTAGCTAACGGACTTGGGGCGGGTTTAAGGCAGTTTATTCCTTTATATCATAATTATAATCTCAGTAATTCCACTCTTCACATTCCCGTTAGTTTAGGAACTTATTTCCACGTATTTTGAGACGCTTTATTATACCTATTTTCTAATTTT
>Ga0302209_10000186_pt1 | contig 29583 bp, 27 predicted proteins | sample II_Fen_E3_1_FD_194574 | JGI IMG/M metagenome (GOLD analysis project Ga0302209, IMG submission 194574) | Peat permafrost microbial communities from Stordalen Mire near Abisko, Sweden - II_Fen_E3_1 | ecosystem: Environmental > Terrestrial > Soil > Wetlands > Permafrost | place: Sweden: Abisko...
ACGTCAACTTTTGCCAAGATAATGAATCACGAAGTAAACATGGCGTGCTTCGAGGACTTCACTACCAATTAGCACCTTTTGCCCAATCAAAATTAGTACGTGTTATTGATGGAAGAGTGTTGGATGTTGCAGTGGATATTCGTGAAGGAAGCCCAACATTTGGACAGTATGTGGCAGTTGAACTTAATGGTAAAAATAAAAAACAGATGTTCATTCCAAGAGGCTTTGCTCATGGATTTGTAGTCCTTAGTGAAACCTGTACCTTTACCTATAAAGTCGATAATTACTATGCCCCAGAATGTGACCGAGGAATTTTATTTGATGATCCAAAATTGAATATTGATTGGCAAATAGCACCAGAGTTATTACAACTTTCTGCTAAAGATACCAAACAACCTAAGCTTGAAGATACATATGATCTTTTTAAGTATGATGAGAACTATTATGTTTAATATTTTAGTGACAGGTTCGAATGGTCAATTGGGAAGAGAATTACACGAGCTTTCAGAGAGCTATCCGTATACTTTTTGGTTTACATGTAAAGAAGATTTAAATATTTCAGATGAACACGCTATTCAATCTTTTATCGAAAGACATGCGATCAATGTCATTATAAATTGTGCTGCTTATACTGCTGTGGATAAAGCTGAGAATGATCAAGAACTTGCAGATAAGATTAACCATCAAGCGGTAAAACACTTGGCTTTTATTGCAAAAGAGCAAAATATTAAGCTTATTCATATTTCAACTGATTATGTTTTTGATGGAACCAACTATACGCCTTACCTTGAAACAGATGTGACAAATGCTCAATCAATATATGGAAAAACGAAGCTAGATGGAGAGAATGCCCTTTTACATGTAAATCTTCCCAATAGTATTATTATCCGAACGTCTTGGGTTTATAGCCGTTATGGTACAAACTTTGTAAAAACCATGTTAAGACTTGGGCGAGAAAGAGCTTCTTTGGGTGTAATTTACGATCAAGTAGGAACTCCAACCTATGCAAGAGACTTAGCTAAAACGATTTTAGAGATACTCCCTAAGATCAATAACACTCAAACAGAAATTTACAATTACTCCAACGAAGGTGTGCTTTCTTGGTATGACTTTGCACAAGAAATTATGAAGATAGCAAAACTTACATGTAAAATTAATCCAATTGAGACAAAAGAGTACCCAACACCTGCTAAACGTCCTCATTATTCATTGCTTAATAAATCAAAAATCAAAAATGACTTTGCGGTAGAAATTCCTTATTGGAAAGACAGTTTAGCCGATTGCTTAAATAAAATGGATTTTTAAAATGACCAAATACATAAAAGCTTTTTATCGATTTTTAAAAGATATTTATCAAAATCGAAGGTTACTAAAAGATTTGGTAAAAAATGATTTTAGATCACGTTATTTGAACAATTATCTTGGTATATTGTGGGCATTTATACAACCGACCATTACAGTTTTGATTTTTTGGTTTGTCTTTCAGGTGGGTTTTAAAGCAGCACCTGTTCAAGATGTTCCATTTTTCATTTGGCTGATAGCTGGCATGATACCTTGGTTTTTTCTGTCTGAAGCTATACTCTCTGCAACGAATGCTATTGTAGATAATAGTTTTTTAGTCAAAAAAATTGTTTTTCGAGTGAGCCTTTTGCCTATTGTGAAGATTACTTCTGCTGTGATTATTCATCTCTTTTTTATGCTATTTATGGTTGTTTTGTATTTGGCGTATGGGTATATGCCCAGTTTGTATTGGTTGCAAATGTTTTATTATCTTTTTTGTGCCATCATTTTACTCTTAGGTATTTCATGGATTACAAGCAGTGTGGTTATCTTTTTTAGAGATTTAGGTCAGCTTGTGAGCATGGCAATACAGTTTGGTTTTTGGCTAACTCCAATTTTTTGGTCACTAAGTATGATCCCCGAAAAATACGAATGGTTATTTAAGCTCAATCCGGCATATTACATCACTCAAGGGTATCGTGATGCGTTGATTAATCATACATGGTTTTGGGAAAAGCCCATGGAGACATTACAATTTTGGTTTATTACACTTTCTTTCTTTACTTTAGGAGCAATTATTTTTCGAAAACTACGACCTCATTTTGCGGATGTGTTATGATGCCAAATTTGATAGCTATATCGGTCAAACACTTAACAAAAGTTTATAAACTTTATGACAAACCAGTTGATCGTTTAAAAGAATCTCTTCATCCCCTAGGTAAAAAATATCATAAAGATTTTCATGCATTAAATGATATAAGCTTTGAAATAAAAAAAGGTGATATTGTAGGTATCATAGGTAAAAATGGTGCTGGTAAAAGTACGTTACTCAAAATTATTACAGGTGTACTTACCCCGACGAGTGGAAGTGTGCATGTTAATGGTCGTATTGCATCTCTTCTTGAGCTTGGATCTGGATTTAACCCTGAGTATACTGGTATAGAAAATATCTATTTTCAAGGTTGTTTGATGGGCTATACGAGAGAAGAAGTATCTGCAAAAATAGATGAAATTATCACATTTGCAGATATTGGGGATTTTGCGTATCAACCTGTTAAGATGTACAGTAGTGGTATGTATGCGAGGTTGGCATTTGCTGTAGCTATTAATGTTGATCCTGATATATTGATTGTGGATGAAGTTCTTAGTGTTGGTGATATGTTTTTTCAAGCTAAAGCATTAGCCCGAATGAAATCTTTGATAAACAATAGCAATACTACAGTTTTATTTGTGTCACATGATATGGCAAGTGTAAAAGCATTATGTGAAAAAGCGATATATATTAATCATGGAAGCTTAGAGTTATATGCAGAAGCGAGTGAAGTAGCAGAGCGATATTTTTCTGAGAAATTTGCGGGAAATGAAAATAACAATAATTCTTCTTCTGCTTCTTCATTAGTCCAATTAGATTATTCGAATGAAGAATTTCAAAAAACTAGTATATTTCAGCGGATTCAAAATGGGAAAGCCACTTTTACAAATGTTTCATTATTAGACAAAAACCTTACTCCAACATACTTGATAGAGTTTGGAAAAGCTACTATTATTCGTTATCATGTAAATATATTGGAAGATGTTCAGAATATTACATTTGCTTTTCATATCCGTGATAAAAATGGTGTTGAACTCATTTATGATGATACTATTTTACATGGGAATCAAAATCTCTCTTTCCGAGCAGGTGACAAGTTGATTATTGATTGGGAATTTACAGTTAACTTACAAGCGTCAGCATATAATATAGCTGCAATGATATCTATACCACTTAATTATGATATAGGAGAGGTATATGTTTGTGATTTTGTTCCTATTGCTTGCTCCTTTGAGGTTTCTTCTCCTGGGAAGATCATATATGCTGCAACATGTGCAAATAGTACTTTGAAAATTTCTAGGAGTGGTATACTATGATCAAAAAAATACTAAATAATTTATTAGGTAAAAAAGTAAAACTTCATATAGGGTGTGGAACTCTATATAAAGAAAATTGGATAAATATTGATAATAACTCAGATAATAATATTGAAAAATTAGATATTAATCATGATCTCTCAACAGGACTTCCTTTTGACGATGATAGTGTAGATTTCATCTATAATGAACATTTTATAGAGCATCTATCTCGTGAAGATGGCTTAAAATTCATGATTGAATGTCATAGAGTTTTAAAAAACAGTGGAATTTTAAGAATAGCATGTCCTGATTTAGATCAAATTATTCATGGATATATTAATGATAATTGGAGAGATTTTGATTGGGTTAAGACATATAATTGTGAATGGATTGAATCAGGGTGCCAAATGATAAATATCAGTTTGAATGAATTTCCTTGGGGGCACAAATATATTTATAATAAAAGTGAATTAATTTTTCAATTAACTAAAGCAGGGTTTTTAGCAAATAACATTAACAAAGTATTATACGGTGAGAGTGAATATACAGAGCTTCGAAATATTGATACGCGAGTTGATAGCATGATTTTCGATACAAGAAAATAAATGATAAATGTTACCAAAACCTATTTACCAAATAAAGAAAAATACAAACAGTATATTGATGAAATTTATGCCAATGGCTGGGTGACTAATAATGGACCATTAGTACAAAAACTTGAAAAGAAACTGGCCGAATATTTAGGTGTTAAAAATATAGTGTTAGTTTCAAATGGTACCGTTGCACTAGAAATAGCGTACCGAACCATCGGACTTGAAGGCTTTGCTATTACTACTCCTTTTAGTTTTGTTGCAACGACAAGCTCCCTTGTTACCAATGGGCTGTTACCAATTTTTGGAGATATAAATCCAAATACGTTTAATATCGATCCTAAAAATATTGAATCGTTAATTACTCCAAATACTTCAGCTATCGTTCCTGTGCATGTATTTGGCAACGCTTGTGAGGTTGAAGAAATAAAATCTATTGCCGAGAAACATAATCTTAAAGTTATCTATGACGCTGCACATGCTTTTGATGTACGATATAAGGATCAAAGTATTTTGAATTATGGAGATATTTCAACTTTAAGTTTCCATGCTACAAAGTTATTTCATTCGATAGAAGGAGGTGCTTTGATTATCAATGATGACAAGCTGGTACAAAAAGCTCGCTATCTGATAAACTTTGGGATTAAAAATACTGAAGAAATCCCAGAACTTGGTACAAATGCAAAAATGAATGAGTTTGAAGCAGCAATGGGATTGTGCGTATTAGATGATTTAGAACAAATCAAAAACAATAGAAAGTTAGTCTATGAACTATATCAAACAGAGTTAAAAGGGTTGGTACAATTTCAAAGGCAAAATGATTATGCCACACAAAACTATGGTTATTTCCCCATAGTCCTGGAAAATGAAACTCAGCTTAAAAAAATCGAAAGTGAACTTCATGAGCAAAATATTTTTCCACGACGTTATTTTTATCCATCACTTGATACTTTAAGCTACATCGAGCCAAAGCAATATTGTGAAAATTCAAGAGATATTTCGAAACGGATTTTATGTTTACCAATGTATGATGACATATCAAAAAAAAATCAAAAAAAAATTGTAAATATTATACGAGGATCTTTAATATGAAACATATATTTGTAGTTACGGATAATAAATATATTTATCAAGAGTTTCATCGTATTGCTGATGGAAAAAAAAATATTAAAGTTTGTTATTTTTGTAGTCCAGGTAGTAAATTCATTTTTGAAGATGAAATTAAACTTAAAACTATAACCCCTATACTCATTAAAGAAAATGAACATTATTTTATTAAAAATTTCGATCTCGGATTTTCATGCCATTCAAAACAAATTTTTCCTTACCAATTAGTTAGTAAAATTTTATGTATAAATATTCATCCAGGACTTAATCCTTATAATAGAGGATGGTATCCGCAAGTATTTTCTATCATAAATAACTTGCCAGCTGGGGTAACAATTCATATCATGGATGAGGAAATAGATCATGGAGATATAATTTTCCAAGAGGAAGTATCGGTAGATGCAAGCGATACTTCCTTGTCCGTTTATAATAATGTACAATCTAAAGAGATGGAGCTATTAGAAAAAAACTTTGATGCCATTATAGATCATAAATTTCAACAAATTAAACCAATTGCAGAAGGAAATTATAATTCTATTGGTGATTATAAAAAAATGTGTGAAATTAATTTAAATCAACAAGTTAGCATGAAACAAGCAATTGATTTTTTAAGAGCAATGACACATCCTCCGTACAAAAACTGCTTTTTTATAGATGAAAATGGAAAAAAAATTTATGTTTCTATTGACTTAATCAAGGACAGAGAAAATGCCTAAAATTTCAGTCCTTATTCCATCTTTTAATCACGCATTATTTATTGGAGAAGCAATTCAAAGCGTTCTGAATCAAACATTCCAAGATATTGAAATACTTATTATTGATGATGGCTCAAAAGATAATTCGATTGAAATAATTGAAAAATTTACTGATTCTAGGATATATTTTGCAGTCAATGAGGAGAATAAAGGAGCAGTTTACACTACAAATAAAATGATAGAACTTTCTGCTGGTGAATATATCGCATTGTTAAACTCAGATGATGTATGGGAAACAGATAAACTTGCCAAACAAATTGAATTTATGGAAAAAAATAGGCAGTATGCTGCTGTTTTTAGTAATGCTGAAATTATTAATCAAGATGGTTCTCTATTCCACAAGCAAGAACATTTGTATACTACTATTTTTGAGCAATCCAATCGTTCACGTTTTGAATGGCTCAATTATTTTTTTAATGTTGGAAATGCATTGTGTCATCCGTCAATGCTCATTCGAAAGAGTGTATATAATGAAGTTGGCCTTTACAACCCACTCATGGCATCATTACCAGATTTTGAAATGTGGGTAAGAGTGTGCTTAAAGTACGAAATTTATGTGATGCCAGAAAAATTAATTAAATTTCGTATTTTAGATAATGAACAAAATGCAAGTGGCGCTAACCCTGCAAATATTATCGCTTGTCAATTTGAACATAAGCATATATTGGATCACTTCTCTAATTTATCAATTCAAGAATATGAAAAAATTTTTAATAATCCTGTTATCAATAGTGTTGAGTTCAGTTTAGCACTTCAGGCGCTAAAAAAACAAAGTCAATTTTTTAAGATGTGGGGGTTAGATACTCTATATGCTATTTTAGAAAAAAACCCAACATATTTGTTACCAAAAGAATTTACAAATCTTACGCGAAGTAATGATATTTTTAATATTTTTAATAAAACTGACTACTTCATACAACTTTTTATTGACCAAGGCAATGGCTTTTCAGAAGATAACTCAATAAAATTTCCTGTGTGTCCAAATACAGAAGTGCAAGAGTTTACTTTCAATTTTTCAGATCAATCTGCTATAAAAGCAGTGCGGCTGGATCCTCTCAATGACAGTTGTTCCATTGAGATAGAACGATTACATGGAAAAACAGAAAATGGTGAGATAAATCTTTTACCTTTACTTCAGACAAATGCTATGGTCAATCATGGAAAAAACTATTTTTTCGCGACGGAAGATTCACAGATCTTTTTTGATAAATTGAATAAAAAGATTCTACTTCAAGCATTGATTGTAAATGTTCGTTATACTCATATAGGGAAAGATGCTTTACATGCAATTGAAAAGCAAATAAATCAAGAGTTAGCAAGTATAAAGAGGAATCTATGTTTTAGAATGCTTAAAAAGGTAGGATTAATTTGATACAAAAATTCAAAAAATTAATTAACTTAGAAAAAGTTACTACAAGAAATCCTTTTTTTATTAATAAGTTCTGTCAAGCGGTTAATATAATTGAATTAAAATCAGCTTTTAAAAAAAATTGCGATTTGACTTCCTCAATAATAGTTATTGTATTGAGAAAGAATATTTACATTTAAAAATAAAAGAAGTATAAATGCAAAATTACAAACCTACGTTTAGAATAAAAAAGTTGATTCAACTTATACTGAGTCAACGCCATTTAAGTACAAAATTTATTAATGAATTAAAGAAAAATGGCTTGAAAAACGCTATGACTAAAGTAATAAAAAAAGTATCTGAATTTATTCCTGCTGACAACTTTAAATATTTTATAGATCGACAAGATGGGCAATGTTTGTTTGATAATTTATTTATTCAAACACGAAAATCTAATACATATATTCCATATTCAAAACCTTCATTCGTTATCAAAGAACATAATATAAAGCTTATCGCTTTCTACTTGCCACAGTTTCATCCAATTCCTCAAAATGATGATGCGTGGGGGAAAGGATTTACTGAATGGACAAATGTATCTAAAGCAGTTCCTCAATTCTATGGGCATCATCAACCAAAATTACCTGATGAGCTTGGTTTTTATGATTTACGCCTTATTGAGAATCAGAAACGGCAAATAGAACTAGCTAAAATATATGGTATTTATGGCTTCTGCTATCATTATTATTGGTTTGATGGACGACGTATTATGGATCAGCCGATTGAGCAGTTTTTAGCACACCCTGAGCTTGATTTCCCTTTTTGCATTAATTGGGCTAATGAAAATTGGACTAAAAAATGGGATGGTTGTGAGACAGATATTTTACTTGCGCAAAAACATTCCGCAGAGGATGATTTTGCTTTTATTGAAGATGTTGCTCGGTATATGAAAGACAATCGTTATATACGTGTTGATGGAAAACCTCTTTTGATGCTTTATCGTCCATCTTTACTTCCTGATGTAATAAAAACTGCCTTACGTTGGCGCGAATGGTGTAGGAAAAATGGCATTGGCGAAATTTACTTGGTGGTGACCCATTCCTTTGACGACATTAATCCATCTACTATTGGATTTGATGCGGCGGTTGAATTTGCTCCTAATAATTTCCCCTTATGTGATGTTACAAAAGCAATGCACTCATATATTATTAATCCAAAATATGAGGGAAAACTTTATGACTACGACAGTGCTATTGCGGTTAGCCAAAATTATCAAATCCCTTCTTATAAAAAATTTAGAGGTATTTGTCCAGCATGGGATAATGAAGCTCGTAAACCAGGAAAAGGGACAACATTAATTGGTTCAACGCCTGAAAAGTATGGTGTGTGGTTGAAAGAATTGTGTAAATTTACCAAGAAAAACTTTAATGCCTCAGAGCAATTTATTTTTGTTAATGCTTGGAATGAGTGGGCAGAAGGTGCTTATCTTGAACCTGATCGTAAATATGGGTATGCTTACCTAGAAGAGACACGTAATGCTTTAAAAAATTTTAGTGATTAGTATGAAAAAAAGAGTAGCGATAATTATTCCAATTTATAAAGAAAAGCAAAATACCTATGAACATGTTTCGATGTTACAATTGTCTAAAATATTATTTAAGTATGATAGCTTTATTGTTTCTCCTGAAACATTAGATTTAGCAGAATACCTACAATATAATTTTATGAATAGAACATTTCCTACTAAATATTTTCAAGATATACATGGCTATAATAATTTGTTAACGTCTGTGTGTTTCTACGAAACTTTTTCTGAATATGAATATATACTTATAGCGCAACCTGATAGTTTTGTTTTTACGGATAAACTCGAATATTGGTGTGAGCAAAACTATGATTACATAGGTGCACCATGGATATTCAATATTTCAGATTATCAATATCTCACTCCATATTTAAAATTTTTACATAAAAACCAGAAGTTTCTAAAAGTTTTTATACGAAATTTATTAGGTAGAAATTTTTTAGTTGGCAATGGTGGATTTTCATTACGAAAAATCAGTACGCATTTAAAAGTATTACAACGATATGAATACCAAATTAAAGATTATAATCATAATGTTAAGAAATTATTGGAAAACGGTATTAATACAGCTGATAATGAAGATGCATTTTGGGCACTCTTTATTCCTTTTATAAATAAAGATTTTAAAATTCCTACATATAAAAAAGCTTTACATTTTTCGTTTGAAACTAATCCTTCGTTTTGTTATCAACAAAACAAGCATCAATTACCTTTTGGCTGTCATGCTTGGGAAAAGCATGATTTACAATTTTGGCGCCCAATATTTAGAGAATACGGATATATAATTTGATAATCAATCCCTTAGAAAATAAACTTACCTTATCTACGCTTGCAAATATTGAATCGATATTATTTAAAAAAAACATGGATTATAGAACTATAAATATAAGTGGTTGGGCAGTTGATTCAAATAAGTCTAAAGCAGCAAGTGCAATTTATATCAATATATATGGCATTGATTATAAAGTTGATTATGATAGCATTCGGCCTGATGTTGCTTATACTTTTAGTAATTATGAATATTTGTATACTGGTTTTTCTTGTGAGATAGATATCTTAGAAATTCCAGATGGTAAACATATAATATTATTAAAAATTGTAAATCATGAATATACAGGTTATTATGAAATTCCCTTTGAAGTTTATATTAGTAGATCGGTATATCGTCTTGTTTTTGAAAAGATCAAAATATATAAAAATATCTTAAAAAATAAACTTGTTTTTCTCAAAGGTTTTTGGAAAGAGAAATTTTTTCTTCTCTCAATTATTAAAAATATTTTTTATACATGCTATTATCGACTTTTGAATAAAAAAATAATTGTTATAAATCTTGATGAACACATTGGGGATATTGTTGCTTGTGAGCCTGTTAGCCGGATTCTAAAAAAGGCATACCCTGAATTTTTTTTAGTATGGATAACGCGTTATCACTATTTAGAATTAGTAGAAAACAATCCTACTTTAGATAATAAATTAGGGCTTACATGTTTATATGAATGGATTGTCCTGAAAAAACTTTATAGTTTTTTATCAATTAAAATAATTGATTTGCATATTGATCAAAGAGTCTGTACTTCATTTAAAGTATCTTTACATAATCCAAATCGATATGGAATTACATTAAGTAACTATTATGATTATGGAACGATATTGGAAGCATTTATGATGTCTGCGAATCTTCAACCTATTGATATTGCGCCAATATTTTATGTTGCACATAATGCAAAAACACTCTTTAAAATAGATGGAAAATATATTGTTATTCACATAAGTTCAAATGAAATAGAACGTGAAATGAATGAAGAAAATTGGATTATTGCCATTGATTTTTTAATTTCTAAAGGTTTTAGTGTTGTTGAAATTGGGCTGAAATCTAAAATTAATTATCAACATGTTAAATTTATTAATTTATGTGGAAAGCATTTATTTCAGGACCTTGCTCTCTTAATACAAAAAGCAGAGCTTTTTGTAGGGATAGATAGTGCATTTGCGCATTTTGCAAATGCACTATCTATCCCTGCCGTCATTTTTTTGGGATATTATCGTACTTTTAAAAAATATATGCCTTATTCCGGAAAATTTAAAAATGGTGAAAATGCGACGATAGTGAATTATAATGGATATTTAAAAAATATATCACCTGATATAGTTATTGGCGCTATTCAAAATCAATTATTAAAGAGGAAATGAAATGCGAGAATGGAATATTCAAATGAAACCAGATGGAAGGACATTTGGATATATACATGATGAAATTAATGAAGTCATGCATTGTAATCCAATACCAACGGACGATGAATTATCATATTGGTATCAAACATGTTTTGATTATAATTGGTTTGATAAAAGGGCATCATTAAAAAAAATCCAAGCGTGGCATCGATGGTTTATCATAGGTAAAAAAATAGATCTTTTTTTATTAAAGTCTAATATAAAGCCAACAATACTTGATATAGGTTGCGGGCATGGTTGGTTCTTGTCTTCTACGAAAAAATCTAATTTTGACACCTATGGTATAGATTTTAAATCTATTGCAACAATTAATGCTAAAAAAGCAGGTCATACTATTTTTGAAGGTTCTTTTATGGAACTTGATATACCTAAATCATATTTTAATGTAATAACAATGTGGCATTCTTTAGAACATACCACAGAGCCATCAAAAATTTTAGAAAAGGCAAAAGAGTGCTTAACGCCAGATGGTATATTGATGATTGCTGTACCAAATCTAGTATGTAGAGGGGTAGATTTAAAAAATATTGCATGGGTATGGATTCAGCAACCTTTTGTTCATATATGGCACTGGTCTCCAAAGTCTCTTAAGCGCCTCTTAGAGGAGAATGAATTTGAAGTTCTTGAGATAAAAACAAGAGATACATGGGATGCCAATACTATTTATGATGGTTATTTACAATATGGTTTTGAACGATACATAAATAAAATTGCTTCTTTTGTTGATGGAATAATGAGTAAAGTTATAAAAAGAAAAATTAGTTTTTTTGAAGAGAAAATCGCTTTTTATTTTATCGAGATGGTAAGGATTTTATCTTATATGATTAATTGGAGTTTTTCTATTTTTTCTAATAAGGCTAAGGGTGCGGAGTTGATTGTTTTATGCAAGAAACGATAAGAACTATTTTCAAAAATATTTTCAAAAGAGAGTCGTATGTATTTCAATATTAGTACAGATACTTGGGTAAAAAAAGAAGTTATTACTAAAGTTTTATTTATTACAGCTCTATTTACAGTAGGTATTATTGCTGCTTATTTTAAGTTTTCAGATGTTTTACTGATTTCAGTAATATTTTTTATGACGTCATATAATATTGGTACTTTTCTGGGAAAAGCAGATTTTACTAAATTAGATAATATATTTATTAATTTTTTATATGGAATATCTATACATGTTATTCTTATTTGGATATTAACTCTTTTTGGTGCAAGTTATAAGAATTTTTTTATTTTGACTTTTTTTATTTTACTAGTTTTACAATATAAAATGCTCTATAAGAGTGTAGGTTTCCTTGCTAAAGACATTCCTACTTTAATTAATCAATACAAAATTGTTTTTTTTGTTCTTTTCATTTTTTTCATTATTTATTTGATTCGTGCAGCATATCCGATTTTACCAAGTGATGGTTCTGTAAAACATATTTCTATCCCTTTTCGAATGCTGCATCAATCTAATTGGGATTATAATGTTGTTGAATCGATAGTATTTGGTGAGTCTTCATTATTTGGACATATTGTTTATATGTATTATTTGTCTTTTGGTATAGTGAAGCTACAAGTTATTAATGTTTTATTTTCATTTTTAGCGCTCATTGGGATATTGAAGATTGCAAGTTATTTTTCTAAAAATCAAGTTTATTTAGCTGCTACTGCATTGTTGTATTTGACTTATCCAATGTTATTTGCAATATCAACAAATTTACTTATAGATATATTTATTTTGTGCTTTACTAGTGGACTTGTGCTCTTATTGTTTAAATATTATGAAAATCAGCTCACATTAGGAGATTTGCTTCCTATCTTGATTGTATATGCAGGTGGGTTATATTTTATTAAACAAACGACGCTTGTCTTTATTTGTCCAGTACTTTTTGCATTGATATTCTTAATATGGTGCAATCGTAAAAAAGATCATAATTTTTCATTTAAAAATATTCTTTTAACAACTCTGTTTTTAATCTTATTTAGTTTACCAATAGCGGTAGTCTATTATAAAACAGGTAATCCTATTTTCCCTTTTCTCAATGAAACATTTCAAAGTTCATATTTTTTGCAAAGCAATTTTCATGATTTCAGATGGAAAAATCTAGAATATAGTTTGTTTGGGTTATATGATTTTATCATGAATAGCTCAGCGTATGGAGAAGTTGACGATGGGGCTAATGGCTTTTTTTTATTTCTTTTACTATTATTACCTTTCTCTATAATCAAATTTAGAAAAAATATAAAATTTTTAATTTTATTATTAATCTTTTTTTCCTCTGTCTTTTTAACTTCAAAATTTTCGGGAGGATATATTAGATATTTTATTCCATCTTTTATCCTTGTCATACCATTATTATTATTGTACTCGGTGCCTTTATCGTTTCGCAACAAAACATTTTTATTTTATCTTCATTCTTTAATTATTGCTGGGATAGTGTTATATGGAAGTTATTTTATTTTCAATAAAAATATTTATGGTTTTTATTGGCGTTTTGATACATTTCATAAGCATTCAGAAGTTTTGCAAATAGAAAATAAAAGCATTTTAGAAGAAATTAATTTCAGTAATGTATGGTTATTATCTAATAATGATATTTCAAAAGGAGTGTTTCTGGGTCATTTTATAGATTTATCATGGTACAACACTTATCTTATTAATAAGCTATTAAATCAAAAAGAAATTTCAGATGTACTATTCTTGCAGAATTTTGATTATTATTTGATACGAAAAAATATTCCATTAAATTTATCTGATCGCTTTGATCCTAGTAATCCATTGATTGCTACTATTTTGGAAAAGTATAGAGAAGATGACGAGTATATTTTATATAAAGTTAAATCTCTTAAAAAGCTTATCTTGGATAAAGTTTTATTAAATAGTGCCAAAGTAACTGTAACAGAAGCAATAGAAGAAAAATTTGAAAATAATAGTGATAACTACATAATTGAATTAGAACTGGAACCATCAGTAGGGAATGAATCTAGATTTCAGATATCTTGGTTAGACACTAAAAGAAGACTAATAAAAAACACATTAATTCCTTTTAAATTAGATGATGGCAAAAAAATATATCAAAGCAGACTTATTAGTGATGTCCCCAAAAATGCAAAATATGGAATTCTTTTTGTAACAAGTCATGATGAAAAACCAATTATTGTGTATGCCTATCGATTATTAGCTATCACTAAGGATAAAACAATTTATAGTCTTGAACAACAATATGGAGAAAGATTTCCTCATATTGCAAAAAAATATAATGAGCCACAATGAATGTAGTAGTAGTAATTCCGTCGTATAATGTCGCGAATCATATTTTAGAAGTTATCCACGATATTCCTGATTTTGTACAACATATAATTGTTATTGATGATAAATGTCCTCAAGAAAGTGGATATATTGTACAAACTCTTAATAATTCACGTATCACTGTTATTTATCATGATGTGAATCAAGGTGTTGGTGGAGCTGTTATTAGTGGCTATAAAAAAGCTATCAATTTGGGAGCAGATATCGTAGTTAAAATAGATGGCGATGGTCAGATGGATACGAATTATATAGAGACATTGATTCAACCAATCATTGATGGGAAAGCAGATTACACCAAAGGAAATCGTTTTGTTGATTTTAAAGCATTGGCTAAAATGCCAAAAATAAGATTATTTGGGAATAGTGGTCTCTCTTTTCTTGTCAAAGCAGCATCTGGGTATTGGACGATGATGGATCCTACTAATGGTTATACTGCCATAAGGAGACAGACAATTGAAAATCTGGAACTTGATAAACTTGATAAAAGATATTTTTTTGAATCTGATATGCTTATTAATCTTAATATTGAGAATGCTGTTATTGTTGATATTCCGATTCCAGCAAAATATGGTGACGAAAAAAGCTCTCTAAGCATAGCGCATACTTTATTTGGATTTCCACCAAAGCTTTTCAAAGGATTATGTAAACGGATATTTTTAAAATATTTTATCTACGATTTTAATATGATTTCTATATACCTTTTCCTTGGACTCCCTATGGTTTCTTTTGGGAGTATATTTGGTATATACCATTGGATATATTCTTTATTAGAACAGTTAACAACACCTACCGGGACCGTTATGTTAGCTGTTTTACCTATTATTTTAGGGGTTCAGTTTTTACTACAAGCGATTCAAATAGATATGAATAATATTCCCAAGAAGAGTAACTAATGGCTGTCATATATGCTGCCATTGGCTCTTTATTAATTACATTAGGTCAAGTATTATGGAAAATTGCTATAAATAGAAATGGGGGGCTTGTAAACAATAACTATACAATTATTCAAAATATATCAAATATTTTTGGATCACCTTATATGATCTTAGGACTTATTATTTACGCAATTGCAACATTATTCTGGATGTATTTACTTGGGAAATATCAGTATAGCTATATATATCCATTATTCTCAATGACTTATATATTTAGTTTTTTGTTTGCTGCTTTTTTATTTGGTGAATCAATTGGTGCCACTAAAATTATTGGAGTAGGATTAATAGTAATAGGAATATTCTCTATTGCAAGGAGTGCTTGATGTTAATAAGTTGTCCATTATGTGCAGGATCTGTAAAATTAAAATATGATCTAGGTGCAAAAATATATCAGTGTGTTCATTGTAAGCTATATTTTGCAGTAGATATTAAGTACAATAGTGACAAGGTCAATGATCTTAATATCAATGCATGGTTTGATAATATTCAAAGCTTAAGAGCTAAAAATTTTTTAATTATTACAACAAAAATTAAAAGTTTAAAAATAGGTAAAAATGGATTAGAAGTTGGATCTTCAAGAGGTTTATTCTTGGAAATAAGCCATAATAATAGCATCAATTGTGTAGGAATTGAACCTGAAGAAGAGGCTTATCAATATGCTTTGGCTAAAAATTTGGTAGTACATAAAGGGTTCTTTCCTCAAAATCTACCCACCAATATTAATAATTTAGATTTCATTATTTTTAATGATGTTTTTGAACATATTCCAAATATTAAAGAAACTTTATCATCATCTATCAAACTATTGACTTCTGATGGTACATTAATTCTAAATCTTCCCCTTAGTAGTGGATTTTTTTATAAATTGAGTGATTTTTTAGCTTATTTCAAGATTTATTCTCTTTTGAGAAGACTTTGGCAATTAGATTTTTATACACCGCACGTATACTATCATGATAAAAAATCAATTCAAGCTATTTGTAATTTATATGATATGGAACTTATAGATTATCATAAACTTGATGTAATCAGTAAGCATGATATCTCTCATAGGATCAATATAGATCCATTTTTGTCAAAATTTCATTTCATTTTGTTACCATTTTTGAAAATATTCTTACCTATAATAAATCATTTTAATGAAGATGTAGGTGTTTTTTACCTTCGAAAAAAAAATAAGAATTTATCATAATGAATTTTATTGTTAAGAAATCAAATGAATTAACTATCATTGAAAAGCAGCAAATTTGTGATTTGTTTTTTGAAGTTTTTCAAAAAGAAAAAACATTAGATAATTTTAATAAGCAATTTTTAGGAACTTTTAAAGGATATTCATATCATGGGCTGATTATAACAGATGATAAAATTATTGGATGCTATAGTGCAATTCCCGTTCAATATTCTTTTCATAATGAAATATTTGATTTTGCACTATCTGTTGATACAATGATTTCAATGGAGCATAGAGGTAATCCATTTAATTTAAAAAAAATAGCAAATCTAGTTTATGAATATCTTCTGCAAGATGGGATACAATTTGTTTTTGGATTTCCTAATGACAATGTTTATCTTATACGAAAAAAAATTTTAAAATGGGTTGATATCGGAACATTAGATTATTATATTCTACCTATTAGAATTGGTAAGATTATTAAAGCTCTTTCTTTTTTTAATCTTATTTCTTATATATTCTCACGATTTATTTCAATATTCCTTCCTGTTCGTGTTATGTTTGAGCAAAAAAAATATGAAATTGATAAAATTAATGATCAAGCTTTTATCGAGTATCGTTATTCACTTTTTGAAGGAAATTATAAAATAATAAAAGATGATTTTGGCTATTTCTCTTATCGAATAGAAAGTTATATGAACACGTTATCGGCTTACTTAATCGATGTATATCCTATGACAAAAAATCGATTTGATTATGCTGTAAGATATATAATAAGAAATGAGCTAAAGATTGATGTTGTTTTATTTGTAGGTAAAATTGATTTCACGCCAATAGGGCTTTATAAGGTGCCAAAAAAATTTGAACCTAAAACAGTTTATATGTCTGGAAAAATTTTAGATAATACCAAAATTGATGAAAAAATATTTTATATCCAATATTGGAATGTTAATTTATCGAATTTTGATGTTCTTTAGGAAAATAAAGATGAATAATTTTTTAACTTTTGATATTGAAGAATGGTATCATGCAAACTATGATGGGCTTTTTATTGACCAATACAAAGATAGTAGTACTCAGTTAGAATTAAATATCGATAAAATTATTGACTTATGTAGCGCATATAATGTTAAGTCTACTTGTTTTGTTCTAGGAGAATTAGCAGATAGCAAGCCACAGATTGTCCGAAAGCTCTATCAATCTGGGCATGAAATAGCCTCTCACAGTTATGCGCATCGTTTAGTATATACTATGAGTCCATCTGAATTCAAAGAGGATCTGAGAAAATCATGTGATGTTTTAGAACAAATTACTGGTGAAAAAGTTTTAGGCTTTCGAGCACCTTCTTGGTCTGTTCGAAAAGAAAATTTAAAATGGTTTTATGAGATTTTGGCAGAACAAGGAATTATTTATTCTTCATCAGTTTATCCAGCGTATACTTACCTTTATGGAATATCTGATTTTCCACAAGAAATACATTTCCCCATTATTCAAGAGCAAAAAATAAAAATTCTAGAAATACCGCAATCTGTCATTGGTATTAGAGAAAAAAATATTGGATTCGCAGGAGGTTTCTACTTACGATTCTTTCCAATATGGTTTATAAATATGGCAATCAAATCTAAAAATAGAAATGAACATCCAGTATTTATCTATTTGCATCCAAGAGAAATAGATATAAATCAACCTAAGTTGGAAATTAAAGGGATAGAGAGATTTATACATTACCATGGTATCAGCTCATGTTACCAAAAACTTGAGAAATTACTTCATGAATTTTCATCAACATTTATTAGAATGGATCAGTTCCGGAGTAAGTTATGAAAAATATGAAATTTAAATGGTTAATTATTCTCATCGTATTAATATCTGTCAGTATTAGCTTTGTTCCAGAACCTTCTGCCAAGTCTTTAGTGAAAAGTAATTGGAACTTACCATTAGAAAATAGTCATAAAGTGATTTTAAAACAAGTCGGGAAAGAAAGTCTTTTTATACGAAATTCAATAGTGAACTCTCAAGATGGCATACTTTATCGATCTTGGGGACCAAATGATGGAATTATTCCAATAAATATGTATCTTCCCTTGCCAAATATTAATGGAAAGATTCTCTCTATTCCAGTTACGGGTACTACTCGTGCTCCTATAGAAAATGACTTTGTTTCTCTGGTTTGTGAAAAAGATGGAAATGCAATCGAAATATTTAAAGGAAGTGTTAATACAACTTTTCAAGAATCCATCATTCAAGTTCCACCAAACTTTTGTTTAGATGGCGCAGAAGTTCAATTTAAATCAAATGGCGCTTATAATATAGGACTTGGAAGTATATTTGAAATAAGCTATTTGTCTTTTTTGAAGAAAAGCTTTATTGGAATGCTTCCTTACTTCTTAATTTCATTATTAGTGCTCAGTATATATATTTTAGTAGGTGCTGCATATGCATATAAGCATTTTGATGGACAAAATTCGCATTTATTTCTTTTTGGAATGATCTCAATAGGATTAATATCATTAAGCGTATTTTACTTGAGTAGTTTTTTTAGAATTATGCCGTTAGTTTTTTTATTATTCGCTCTTGTATATTTATACACACAAAAACAAAATATTAAGTTTATTTATGAAGAGCTTAGTCCTTATTTATTTATATGGATTTTACTTTCATTTTTTTATTTTACATTATTATTTGCAGGTACAAATGGACTTGGTCACTGGGAACCAAATTTTAGATTTTGGCCAGCAACAAGATCTTCTGATAATGAGTTACCTTGGCTATTTGCTGAGTTAATTAAAAGTAAAGCTAATTTATATGAGCTTTTTATTAATCAAGGAGGATGGCGGCCAACAGATAGAACCCCTTTATTAACTGGTACACATCTTTTATTGACAGATATTTTTAGATTTATGCAGATTAGTAACGATGGTAGGTATTTAAGTGGAATCGCTTACAATATTTTAGCAATAGTTATTAACACATTATGGGCACCTGCAAGTTTGTATTTTCTTAAATCTTCTTTCAACTTATCGTTTAAACAATCCATCCAAATTATATTGCTTATTGCATTCATTCCTTTTGTTCTTTTTAATTCTATATACGGGTGGCCAAAAGTTTTTGGAGCTACTTTTGGACTTATTGCTATTGTAGTTCTTCTAAAATATAAAGTTTTATCGTACTCATCAATACTTTTTAGCTTTCTTATATCATTTAGTATACTTGCGCATGCTTCAAATGCTTTTTTTATGCTACCTGTATTCATTGTCTTTATATACAAATTAAAAAATGTCAAAAGAATAATTTATACAACTTGTCTTATTCTATTTATGTTAGCAACGTGGTCTGTATATAAACATTATATACTTCCAAGTGATGATCCTCTTTTAAAATTTGCACTAACTGGAAATTTTGGTTTTGCTAACCCTAAAAATGGTTTATGGATGATGCTTTATGAGACATATACAAATTTAACATTTAATCAGTGGCTTGAGCAAAAAATTCATTTGTTCTCTCAGCTTTTTATTCATGCAGAAGAGTATAGTGTTTTTGATTTTGGTGCAGATAAGTTCTTGAATAAGTCTAGGATAATGGATGTGTTGCATCTCTTCTCAGGTAATATTGTCGTTATTATCGCTGCACTAGTTGCATTGATATGCCTCATAAAGAATTTTTTTCAACAGCCTATGTCTTTAGGTGATTTTTCAAATGATAAAATATCATTGAACTTGGTATTTCCTTCTTCTTTATTCACTATTGTTCTGTATTTTTTGATTTTTATGGCACCTTTTGAAATTCCTCATTTGCCATATAATATGCTTTTTGCATTGACACTTGCATCTTTTACGTATATGTTTAAGACATACTTTTTAATTTTGAAATATATCATAGCGCCATTTATTTTTATATATTCATCAATCGTGTGGGGCATTATCCCATTATTGAATTGCTTACATCTTGACTATTTAGCTTTGATTATGCTGCTATTGGTCTATTCTTATATTTGGATATTTATATTAGATATAAAATATATTTATTCTGGATTAATTAGGTTTAGAAATTGAAACAAAATTTAATAGTTAAGTATTAAGGTCATCATGAAAAATATACTTATTTTATTTCGTCCCCATCAATGGATTAAGAACTTTTTTTTATTTGCACCACTCTTTTTTACATTTGATGTCAATATTGAAGAAGTATTTCGTGTAAGTATTGGATTTTTTTTATTTAGTTTGTCAGCAAGTGCAATTTATATTTTCAATGATTATTATGATATTCATGAAGATCAAGATCATCCAACGAAGAAAAATAGACCTCTAGCAAATGGTGCAATTTCTAAAAGGCTGGCAATTTTATTAATTTTAGGATTATTAATAATTTCACTAATTTCATCTATGTATTTATCTTATCCTTTTGTGTTTATTCTCTTAACTTATATTGTAATAAATGTAGCTTATACCCTTAAATTAAAACATATTTCAATCTTAGATATATCGATTATTTCTGTTGGTTTTGTCTTACGAATTTACGCAGGAGCAGCTCTTATTCATAATTCTCCATCAATGTGGATTGTTCTCGTAACATTTGTATTAGCTTTATTTTTAGCATTAGCAAAAAGAAGAGATGATTGTTTATTGGCTTTAGAAGGAAAAAAAACACGTAAAAATATCGACGGTTACAATCTTGAGATGGTAAATGCAGCTATGACTTTAATGGCAGGGGTGACTGTAATGTCATATATTTTGTATACAGTTTCTCCTGAAGTAACAACAAGGCTCGGCACGCATTATCTTTATTTAACTTCTTTTTTTGTGTTAATAGGTATTTTACGTTATATGCAATTAACGTTTGTAGATGAAAATAGTGGAAGTCCAACTAAACTTATTTTAAAAGATTCATTTTTAAAATGTGTTGTTGTAGGATGGATAGTGAGTTTTTATATCATTATTAAAGGAATTTGAAAATGACAAAAGTGAGTAAGATTATTATTGCTGGAGCTGCGGGTCTAGTTGGGCAAAATCTAATTATACAATTAATGGAGAAAGGGTATAAAAATCTTGTTGCTATTGATAAACATTCTACTAATCTTGAAATTTTAAAAGAGTTACATTCTGAAATTACATGTATCTGTGCAGATTTATCTCAAAGTGGAGACTGGGAGAAAGGGTTTGATGGGGCAGATGTTGTTGTCATGTTACAAGCACAAATAGGGGCGCCAACGATAGAGCCTTTTATCAAAAATAACATTGATTCAACTAAATTGATTTTAGAAGTGATAAAAAGATATGGTATTCCTTATTTGGTTCATATAAGCTCATCAGTCGTCAACTCCAAAGCAAATGATTTTTACACAAATACTAAAAAAGAGCAAGAAATACTGGTGTTAGAATCAGGGATTTCGAAATGCATTTTAAGACCTACGCTTATGTTCGGTTGGTTTGATCGAAAACATTTAGGCTGGCTCAGTCGCTTTATGGCAAGAGTGCCATTTTTTCCAATTCCAGGTCATGGAAAATATATGCGTCAGCCATTATATGAAAAAGATTTTTGTAATATTATTATTAGTGTCATAGAAAAACAGCCTCAAAATATTGTATATAATATCACTGGATGTGAGAAAATTGACTATATTGATATTATACGAACAATTAAAAGAGTTAAAAATATTAAAACGCCTATAATCACTATCCCTTATTACCTTTTTTATTTTTTAATGTGGTCTTATGCTCTTTTCAGTAAAAATCCTCCTTTCACAACCCAACAACTTGAGGCATTGATTGCTGATGATCATTTTGAGCTTATTTCTTGGTGGGATATATTTGGCGTACAACCTACATCCTTTGAACAAGCAATGAATGAAACATTCAATGATCCAGTTTATAGTCAATATATATTGGAGTTTTGATGCAAAAAAAAACAATTGCTGTTATTGGGGCAGGACCTATGGGCTTATCTGTTGCTTATCAACTAGTTAAGGATGGATATAATCCAATTATTTTTGAAGCAGATGATCGAATTGGGGGAATGTCCGCAATTTTTGATTTTGATGGTTTGGGGATAGAACGCTATTATCATTTTCATTGTACGAGTGACACAGCTTTCTTTGAAATTCTAGATGAGTTAAATTTAAAAAATAAGCTTCATTGGGTCAGTACTAAAATGGGGTATTGGTTTGATGGAAAGGTTCAGCCATGGGGAAATCCTATTGCTCTTTTAAAGTTTAATGGATTGAGTATTATGGCAAAGCTTCGCTATGGATTTCATGCTTTCGTGTCAACTAAACGTAACAATTGGAAACCATTAGAGAAGAGTGATGCTACAACTTGGATAAAAAAATGGATAGGAGAAGAAGCCTTTAATAAACTTTGGAAAAAGCTTTTTGCACTTAAATTTTATGAGTATTCAAATAATCTTTCAGCTCCTTGGATATGGAGTAGAATTAGAAGAATTGGAAGATCACGATACAATTTATTTGAAGAAAAGTTAGGCTATTTAAGTGGTGGTTCTATAACATTACTTCATGCTATGCAGAGTTTCATTGAATCTAATGGAGGAGAATTTAGATTGTCTTCTGCTGTAACAAAACTTGTGATGAATGATCAATATGTAAAAGGTATCGAAGTTGATGGAAAATTTTTGGCATTTGATAGTGTAGTGTCAACCATCCCTTTACCTCTTGTTTCAAAAATTGCTTTAGATTTGCCAACAGCGTTGCTAAAAGAATATAAATCAAAAATAAATATAGGATGTGTATGTGTTATTGTAAAATTAAGAAAACCACTTACTCAAAATTTCTGGCTTAATATCAATGACGATACTATGGACATTCCTGGCATTATAGAATACAGTAATCTCAATCCTGACGTGGGACATATTGTGTATGTACCATACTATATGCCACAAACTAATGCAAAATTTAGTGATAACGATGAAGTATTTAAAGAAAAAGTAATCAAATATTTTAATATAATTAATCCAAATTTAGCAATTAATGACATTGTAAGTATAAAAGTACATCGGTATTATTTTTCACAACCGATCTGCGAACCAAATTTTTTAGTAACATTACCTGATGTGAAATGTCCTATTAAAGGTCTTTGGATAGCGGATACATCCTATTATTATCCAGAAGACAGAGGCATTAGTGAATCAATAGGATATGGTAGAAAAATAGCTAAAAGAATAATAAATGATAGCTGATTTTAAATCAAAACAGTTTCTTGTTTTTTTATCAGTAGGTGGTTTTGCAGCAATTGTCAACTTTGGAAGTAGATTTTTTTATAATGAATTTATTTCATATGAAAAATCCATACTATTAGCATATATTACTGGTATGATTATAGCTTTTGTACTCTCTAAATTATTCGTTTTTGAAAAAAGCTCGCATCCGATACAAAAAGAAGTTTTTTACTTTATTGTGGTCAATATTGTAGCAATAGTACAAATGTATATTATAAGTCTTGTGCTAGCCCACTATGTTTTACCTTATTTTGGACTTTCATTTTATCCAGAAGCAATCGCCCATGCATTTGGTGTAATATGTCCTGTTTTTACAAGTTTTATTGGGCATAAATATTTTAGTTTTAAATAAAATATTGTATAAATTTTTATGCTGTAAATATAATTTGAGTATAAAAATTATAAATTGTATTTCTAAGGAAAGAACATGAATTTACTAAGTTGGGGTATGTATCCAAAAATAAAAAATAAAAGCTTTTTATTCCATAATAGAGAAAGTTTACACAAATTACTTAAAAGTATAAAAGAATGTATTCCCTATGGATATGGTAGAAGCTATGGAGATAGTGCAATAGCTCAAAATATTGTCTATTGCAAGCCCTATAACTATTTCCTCGAATTCGATGAAATAGCAGGTATTGTTCATTGTCAAAGTGGTGTGCTGCTTTCTGAAATTTTAGAAGTTTGTGTTCCAAAAGGGTGGTTTCTCAAAGTAACACCAGGAACAAAACTTATTACAGTTGGTGGTGCTATCGCTAGTGATATTCATGGGAAAAATCATCATGTTGAGGGTTGTTTTAGTGAGTCTCTTCACGAGATGAGCGTGATGTTATCAAATGGGGATACCGTTACATGTAAAAAGGGAGATGAACTCTTTATGGCTACGTGTGGGGGGATGGGGCTTACGGGTGTAATTTTAGATGCTAAGATTGCTCTTAAAAAAATTAACTCTAAAAACATCAATCAAACAACAATTAAAACAAAAAATCTCAAAGAGACATTTGAAGCATTTGAAAAGTATGCATATATGCCGTATTCTGTAGCCTGGATAGATTGTTTAGCGAAAGATGAGAATATCGGCCGATGTGTATTGATGGTGGGCGACTTTGCGGATGATGGAGATCTGAATTTTAAAGAGAAGAAAAAACTCACTATCCCTTTTATGTTTCCCTCCTTTGCTCTAAATAACCTTACTGTAAAAGTGTTTAATTGGCTCTACTACGGTAAAGCTCCAAATGGGATCTCTCAACAAACAGTAGATATTGATACTTTCTTTTATCCTTTGGATGCTATCAATAATTGGAATAGAATTTATGGCAAAGGTGGATTTACTCAGTATCAGTTCATCTTACCTAAAGAGGCCAGTTACGAAGGGCTTCAAGAAATCCTTGGTAAAATCGCTGCGAGTGGGAAAGGCTCATTTTTGGCAGTACTAAAGCTCTATGGCAAAGCAAATGAGAATTATCTCTCTTTTCCAATGGAAGGGTACAGCCTCGCATTGGATTTTAAAATTGAGAAAGGGCTTTTTGAACTTTTAAATAAACTAGATGAAATCGTCGTAAAATATGGCGGTAGAATGTATTTGACCAAAGATGTTCGTGTGAGTCAAAAGACATTTGAGGGAGGATATCCTAAAATTGATACTTTTAGAGCGTATCGAAAATCCAGTGGAGCAGATCAAAAGTTTCATTCTCTTCAAAGTAAGAGGGTTGGGCTATGAGCTATATACTAATTGTAGGAGCAAAAAGTGACATTGCAAAAGCAGTCGCAAAAGAATATGCAAAGAATGGGTATGATCTCATATTAGCAAGTCGAAAATCAGAAGAGCTTACAGGACTTGCAAATGACATCATGATACGTAGTCAGAGAAATGTTGTTTTGAAAGAATTAGATATTGTTGATTTTTCATCGCATCAAGTGTTCTATGAAACTTTGAATCCAAAGCCTATCGGTGTTGTTCTGGCGGTAGGGTACATGGTTGGAGAAAAAGAAGCTGAAAATAGCCTACAAGAAACACTCAATACTTTACATGTAAATTTTACAGGGTGTGTCAGTTTACTCAATCTAATAGCCAATGATTTTGAAAAACAAAGAAATGGCTTTATTGTAGGAATTAGCTCTGTAGCAGGGGATCGTGGCCGAAAAGTAAATTATATCTATGGAAGTGCTAAAGCTGGATTTAGTGCTTATTTATCTGGGCTGCGCAATAGATTGTTGCCCAGTAACGTATATGTGCTTACGGTTAAGCCAGGCTTTGTCAACACTAAGATGACAGCAGGGCTTAACTTACCAGCAAAGTTAACAGCTGAGCCAGAAGCTGTAGCAAAAGATATTTTTTGTGCGCAACAAAAAAGAAAAGATGTACTTTATACGAAAGGTATTTGGAAATTTATTATGCTGATTATTAAGCATATACCAGAGCACATGTTTAAAAAGATGAGTATATGAATCAGAAAATAGCTTTTTTTGATTTTGATGGAACGATTACAACACATGACAGTTTAATGAAATTTATTCGATTTGCTGTTGGTTCTAGAAAATTTTTGATAGGTTGTCTAATTCTTTCACCACTATTAATTTTATACAAATTAAAATTCATTCCTAATGATGTTGCAAAACAACAAATGCTCTCTTATTTTTTTAAAGGTTGGGCAGAATCAGTATTTAACAAAATAGCTACGAAATACTCTTTAGAAGAGATATCACATATTGTTCGTCCGAAAGCCATGCAAAGAATCATGTGGCATAAAAATGAAGGGCATACAGTAGTAGTTGTTTCCGCATCTTTAGAATCTTGGTTAGCCCCTTGGTGCCAACAAAATGGTATGGATGTGATTGCTACACAATTTGAAATATTAGATGGTATAGTCACTGGGTTATTCCTTTCAAAAAATTGTTATGGTGCGGAGAAAAGCATTCGTATTCGAGAAAAATATAATCTTAATGAATTTGAATATATCTACGCATATGGCGATAGTTCAGGAGATAATGAGATGTTAGCTTTAGCAGATGAAAAGTATTATAAGCCGTTTTGTTAATGGTAGCTATATGTCTTTCTCTTTATAACGGAGATTCTTTTTTAAAAGAACAACTAAACTCTATAGAACAACAATCTGGTAATATACCGCATATTATTTTATTAGTAAGAGATGATGGTTCAACGGATACAAGCTATGAGCTCGTTAAAGAGTTTATACAAAATACATCTTTACATGTAGAACTCTTAGATGATAGAACAAAATTAGGGGTAAAAAAAAGCTTTGAGTTTTTAATGAATAAAGCTGTCGCGATGAATGCCCAATATATTATGTTTTGTGATCAAGATGATGTATGGTATAGTGATAAAATACAAAAGACACTAAATAAGATGAAAGAACTTGAAAAAGAGTCCATATCTTTACCTCTTTTAGTGCATAGTGATATTACAGTTGTCAATGAGAAACTGGATATACGAGCTACGTCTTTTTGGGAATATCAGCACATTAATCCTGCAAGAGATAAATTGCATTATTTAGTATTGCATAATGTCGTAACTGGATGTACGATGATGATCAATCATGTATTAGCTAAAAAGATAAAAACAATTCCTCCGGAAGCTATAATGCATGATTGGTGGATAGCAATGGTTGCTTCAACATTTGGTAAAGTTGGCTATATCGACAAGCCTCTCATGTTGTATCGACAACATGAGCATAATGATACAGGGGCAAAAAAATATGGCTTTAAATATATATTAAATAAATTTTTAGCCCAAAATTCTTTTCATAAATATATTATACAAACCGATAAATTTTTAGAAATCTATAAAAATGATTTGGATGGCAAAACAAAAGAGATGCTACAAGCTTTTCAACAATTTCCTTCACTGAATAAGCTCGAAAAAATAAGATTTTTATTCAAATATAAAATCTGGAAATATGGTATTGTACGAAACTTGGGATTAATCCTTTTTATATGAAAGTGTTAATAATTGTGTGTAATATTTAGAGCAAACAGATGCCTTTTTGTCAGTTTTGTATTCAAATATAAAGTAAATATTTCATAATCTAAAATATCTTTTGAGTATATCACGCTCTTATTTAGCGTTCATATTAAATTTATTGATTGGGAGGATACGTGCGATACTTTCTACTTAAATTTATAATAAGTTTTATTTTTTTAACCGTAAATCTCTATTTATCTTTTATGGTAGCGGATATTTTTTTAGAGATGGATACATACTATAATTTATTCCATTATAATTGGATGATTTGTATTTATATGTTAAGCTATTTTTACTTACGTTTAATGACAAATCGTATGGTCACTGTTAATGCAATTACATTATCGCTCAAAGCAAACTTTTTTGCATTTTCCGTTATTTTGATTATTGTTGTGCTTTCAAAAACAAATGATCTGACTTCTCGAGCTATAGTATGCGCATTTTATATACTTAATAATTTTAATGCATTATGGTCTTATTATCTTAAAAAGATTTTTTTCAAATTCAAATTTTTTAGACAACCAGTTTTTGTAATCTGTGATGATAAGGGCTTAAAAAATATCCAGTCATGGTTTGCGAAAGGTAATCCTTTTGGCTATGACATTCATGAGGTTTTTAATGTAGATGCCTTATCCCCAAAACTTGTTGCGCTAGAACTTGATAGATTGCTCGAAAATAACCAATTTGAAGTAGCGGTCATTGATTTAGAAAGCAACACTATGTTTGATTTGAATAGTTTGGTCAATCATATTCAACGCCGTATCCTAAAAGTAATTGTTCTTCCAAAGATGTCTAAAATACCGGTAATAAATGGAGAACTTATTAGTTCAATTTATCATAAAGGGATGGCATTTTACATTAAAAACAATCTTTTAAGCCCTGTTGATCAATGGTTAAAACGAGGATTTGATACATGCCTTGCCTTGACTGCATTGATCGTAACAGCACCTTTCTTAATATGGCTTTATATCATTGTTTATATTTCAACCAAAGGGCATCCTTTGTTCTCACATGAACGTATAGGATTAGAAGGAAAAAAATTTAAAGTCTATAAGTTTAGGACAATGTTCATTGATGCAGAAGAGCGCCTAGAATTGCTTTTTCAATCATCTGTAGAGAGTAAAGAAGAGTGGGCAAAAGACTTTAAATTAAAAAATGATCCACGAATTACAAAAATAGGTCAATTTTTACGTAAAACCTCTTTAGATGAATTACCACAATTGATTAATGTTTTAAAAGGAGAAATGTCTTTGTCGGGTCCTCGCCCCATCACCGAAGCTGAGATTCAAAAATACGGTGAGTATTTTGAGTATTTTACAGCGGTTAAACCGGGTATTACTGGTCTATGGCAAGTAAGTGGTCGCAATGACATTGACTATGATGAAAGAGTTCAACTCGATGTATGGTATGTACGAAATTGGTCTATAGAACTTGATATTCAAATATTAATAAAAACAGTTTTAGTTGTACTTGGTAGGAAGGGGAGCTATTAGTAGGAAATTAAAAGGATTTGATCATATAAGAAGTGTTGACAGTAGAATGAGATAAATATGATTCTGCCATTATAGAGCAAAAGGCATTTTCTGCAATTTTTGAAATGTCAGATTATGTGCTGTTCTTGTTTCTTTTCGATCTTTATACATTTAGTATTTTTTATAGGTACTTCCGATAACAGTAGTATCGACTTTCCAATAATAAATGACAGTGTTATACACTGTACTGTCAAAAATTTTAGACATAGAAAACTAAAAAGTTATCAATGGACTTACGGAATTAATTAAAATAATGATTTAAGGTATTTTGTAGACTTTAAAAAATGTGTTGATTAATAAAAAGAAGGTGAGTGGTGGCTGGAGACGGAATCGAACCGCCGACACGGAGATTTTCAGTCTCCTGCTCTACCGACTGAGCTATCCAGCCACTCTTTGAAGAGTTGAAATTATAGCTTAAAAACTTTAAGACTAGCTTA
>Ga0302209_10000198_pt1 | contig 28777 bp, 18 predicted proteins | sample II_Fen_E3_1_FD_194574 | JGI IMG/M metagenome (GOLD analysis project Ga0302209, IMG submission 194574) | Peat permafrost microbial communities from Stordalen Mire near Abisko, Sweden - II_Fen_E3_1 | ecosystem: Environmental > Terrestrial > Soil > Wetlands > Permafrost | place: Sweden: Abisko...
CATAATCATTGATTTAAACAACAATTTTTAATACCGATTGGCAAAGATAATAAAATTAATCCACCCACTAAATAAGCATTTTCACTATCAAATAGAAATAAGCTTTTTTAAGGCAACTAAAATGCAAAGTCTAAAATATGTCTTAACAGTCAAATTTAAGTCTTTTCTGTTCGTATAATTTCAAATGGGTTTCTTAAACAGAAAATTTACCTGATTAACAAATTAATTAACTCTAAATTTGAAAATCAGGTAAGTCGAAAATGATTATCTTTGCAACAATGGAAATATGAGCATTGATTCAATCAAGTCTTGCTTTTTCAACAATTTCATTTAAAGGTTTAAATATTGAATATGAAAATTCGAAATCATCAAAATCTACTTTATTTTAGTTGCCTGATTGCACTTGTTCTAATTTCATTTTTCTATTTTTTTCGTATTGATTTAACGACTGATAAACGTTACAGCTTATCCGAACAGTCTAAATCTTTAATGAGTAACACCGATTCACCTTTAAAAGTGACGGTCTATCTGGATGGAGATTTAAACCCCGGATTTATGCGCCTGAAAAAATCAACGGCCGAATTATTCGATGAATTATCTGTTTATTCCGGTAAGAATATTGATGTCACCTTTGAGAATCCATCATTGGCAGACTCACCGGAACAACGCGAGAAAAAATATGCAGAGCTTCGGAACCGCGGGTTATTGCCAACTGCCGTATACGAAAGAGATAAAGAAGGCAAATCAATTCAGAAAGTGATCTTCCCCTGGATAGAGATGACCTACAAGGGTAAGAACGTACAAATATGCCTTCTCAAGAATATTTTAGGAAATTCAGGCGAGGAAAATTTAAATATCTCTATCGAGAATCTTGAATTTGAGATTACTGATGGTATCCGTCGACTGGTAAACCGCGATGTCTCCAAAATAGCATTTATCGAAGGGCACGGCGAACTCACCGAATCGGAAACGTTTGATATCAGCAAATCACTGAGTAAGTATTTTCAGATTGACAGAGGAACTATTGCTACCAATGCCACCATTCTTGATAATTACAAAGTAATCATTATTGCCAAACCTACGAAACCGTTCAGCGAGTCGGACAAATTCGTAATCGATCAGTACATTATGCATGGAGGAAGAGTGTTGTGGCTGATCGATGGAGTAAGGGTATCAAAAGAAAACCTAACTTCCATAGGAATATCCCCTGCCATTGAACTCGACCTGAATCTAAATGACCAACTGTTCCGGTATGGTGTACGGATAAACCCGGTACTTCTGCAGGATGTACAATGTGCTTCTGTGCCGGTAAATATTGCTCCATCCAATGCAGCCCCTCAGTTTGAACCATCTCCATGGTATTTCGCACCCCTGCTTCTGACATCGCCCGAACATCCGGTAACGCGGAATATCACGGAAGTACGTTCCGAATTTTGTTCAGGAATTGATCTTGTGGGTGAAAATAAATTGGTAAATAAGCAATTGCTTTTGGCCACTTCCGATAATACACATATTATCGGAATCCCCACAACAATTGATGTCAGCCAAAAGATAAAGCCCGGTGACAAAGCTTATTTTAATATGGGATATATACCGGTGGCTGTAGCCCTGGAAGGTGTCTTTGAATCGGATTTTGCGAACAGAATGACACCAAAAGGACTAATAAATACGTCACCTACCCTCAAACAGAGTCTTAAAACCCGCCAGATTATAGTAGCCGACGGAGACATTATACGGAATGAAGTTTCTTCAAAAGATAGTGTTTCAATTCCACTTGGATACGACCGGTATATGAACCAACAATTCGGTAACAGGGATTTTATTCAGAATGCAGTACTTTACCTGGCAGATAATGATGGTTGGATGCAATTGCGTTCACGGACTTTGAAATTAAGATTGTTGAATAAAAAGATTACAAATGAAAATAAGCTGACCTGGCAATTAATAAACGTACTTGTTCCACTAGGGTTTTTATTGATTTTTGGAATCGGATATCAGGTCATTCGGAAAAGAAAATATACCCGGAAATAATTGTTGCGAAATACCTGTGTCAGCTTGCTCCGTCATCAGTACCGGTAATTTTAGTTAGAAAAGATCAAAACTTATTTGAAAACAACAAATAGAATTCACAGTCAAATTACTCCTTTTTATTCAACCCTGTACTTCTAATCTGTATTAGGGTGAATTCATCTATATCCAGTAATATCCCAATTTTTTTGTGCAACTCTAAATGCTGTAGCTTCTGTTAACAGCAATTCCCTTGTGACTTATCCTGTCATGTCTCCATTTTATAAAAATTCATTTCCGGATTCAGGAGTGTTGTATGTATCACTTCTAAACAATTCTGAATCTTTTCATTCTGAACATTATCAACTATAAAATGTTATTTGATGAGAATAAAAAACGATAAAGATTAATTGTATGTATTCTCATTTCAGAATAAGTAACTTTTATTCTTAATCGTTTAATATTCAATAATTAAATTTCATTTTTTGCAGTATTGGAACCCACAGATCGCGACATGAATAAATCTTTTTTTTCGTTTTAATTAGATCGATTTATCAATGCAAGCGAACTGTATCGGATTAGGATAAATAGGTGCATGGATAGTTATTCGTGCCAGAGATAAACCTATTTATAGTATGGATAGTATTACTGAAAATTGTAATGCAATCGAGCAAGGTTATTAATGTTAATTAAAAGTGTTTTTCTCAACGAATCGGGTTTAAACAGGTAAAATGGCATTGCAAATTTGCAACATACATAAGTAATTGTAGATAGTTAATAATCTTTTTGTTAATATACAATAACTTATATATCAGCATCCTGGCTACTATTAATAATTAATTATTCATTTTTAATTATTAATATACCTGATGAATTGTTGATTTTTATTTCTTAACTAAAACGGAAAAACCCCGAAAATCCTTAACCGAGTAGGGAGCGTATGCCGAAAAGCTTAAGAGTAGGCAATATAAATACAATATGAAAAAAGCGATTACACTAACAATTATATTGATCATGGCATTTACTGTAAATGCTCAGTTGCTAAACAATTCTGGTGTTTTCCCGGTAAAAAACAACCCGGCTCATTCAACATTAAATGAAATACAAAAAGCAACTACTCATGTCAATTTTTCTTCTGAAAATTTGGAATTATTTAAATCATTTGTTTCAAAAAATAAAACTGCTGAAACAAAAGTCAATTCATCAACTCAATCATTATTAGATAGTATCGTTACTAAAAATTTATCCGGTATTTATTCAAAAAAAGATGTTTTTTATTATGATAAAAACGGGAATGATACAACAGTTCTTACATATGATTGGGATACAGCAACCTCAAAATGGTTAATAAGTTTAAAAGAAAAATCTGTTAAAGATAATAACGGATTGATACTATCATATGAAACGTATATCTGGATTGGAGGTTTTTACTTTATGGGTGGATCAAAATATGAAAACACCTATAACATCAATAAAAAAGTTCTGACTAAAACAGAATATACCTGGGATATTATAACCAGTAACTGGATTTACTCATCAAAATCCGAAAATACGTATGATTCAAATAACAATTTAATCACTACCATTGATTATACCCGGGACAATACTTTAAATGTCTGGAATCAACTTACAAAGTCTACATTTAATTATGATTTGAATAATAAGCTGATTTCAGAAATAGATTACAATTTGGATAATACATCGATGAACTGGGTTAATAATATAAAGGATGATCATTTTTACGACACGCATGGAAATGATACACTTATGTTAGGGTATAAATGGGATACAGGTGCTTCTGTCTGGAACATTGACAATAAAACAAGATTCTTCTATGAAAGTAATAATCTTTCAACAGGGCTTGAAAATTGGATTTGGAATAGTACAAACAATACCTGGACAGGATCTGGAAAAATAGAATACACATTTAATAGTAATAAACAGCTTACATTGTTTATTTTATACACATGGTATAATAATACGTCTACCTGGGTAGGATTCACAAAAACAGAATCTATCTACGATGGTAACAATTATAAAACCATCGAAAACACTTATAAGTGGAACACAAATACCAGTTCCTGGGATAAGTTCGAGATTTCCAATTACTATTATTCATTAAAAGCCACCGGTAACCCATCATTATTTGGAACAAACCTGGTTATTTATCCGAATCCGGTTTCAACTGAAATGCAAATAAGCGGGTTAAACGAAAATTCTGATATTGCGATACTGGATATTACCGGTAAAACCATTTTTACACAAAAGAACATTGGAAAATCAATTGATGTATCAACTCTGAACGAAGGAATTTACTTTTTGCAAATAAATAATAAAACCGGTACAGGAAACTATAAGTTTATAAAAATTCACTCCAAATAAGTTCATATTAACCTGAATACTTCTTTATTAGAGTTCAAATAAATTTTAAATGTGATAATAAGTATTCGTATTTATCCGGCCCTTCTAAATTCGAAAGATTTGGAAGGGCTTTTTTTAAAACTACAAGAAAGTGTTTTTTTCATTTGAAATTTAAACCAATCAATAAAGGCTCATTACGATATAATTAAACCTTTACTTATATTTATCAATTGTAGTGCTTCTATCAATGATAGACTATCCTTATCATACATTTTTTAATCCATGTGATTTAATGTGTAATCCGATTTCCAGAACTGCCATACCCGGTAGGACATTTGACATTACTATTGGGATAGTTCGTTTTTCCATTCATTTATTTTTGAATGCTGTTTATATAACTCCGCCTATAAACCTTCGGACACCCGACTTCGAAGAGTAGATTTTCGATGTTTAATAAAATTTAGCAACTCATATTTACCCGGCGATAGAAAACAATAACCTATCAGGCTTGTTTGATATATAAAGACATTAAAAATAAAACAAGTTACAGATGGCAAAACTAATTTTAATCCGTCACGGACAATCCGTATGGAACAAGAAGAATGTATTTACAGGATGGGTGGATGTACCTCTTTCACAGGAAGGAATTACCGAAGCAATTCATGCAGGCGAAGAAATAGCCGATATAGAGTTTGACGTAATTTATACTTCGGTGCAAATTAGGGCGATTGAAACCGCCATGATTGCCCTGGCAGGGAATAAAAGTGAAAAGACACCGGTAGTGATTCATACCGATGGCAAAATGGGTGAATGGACTACTATTTACAACGACACCATGAATCAAAACATCATTCCGGTGTACCGCGACTGGCATTTGAATGAACGCTACTATGGAGAGTTGCAGGGGAAGAACAAAGCAGAAACTGCCATCCAATACGGAGATGACCAGGTACATTTATGGAGACGTAGTTACGACATTGCACCTCCTGGAGGCGAATGTCTGAAAGATACAGCCGAACGGACCATTCCTTTTTTCAAAGAAAACATACTCACAAAACTCCAGGCTGGTAAAAACGTATTGGTTTCGGCTCATGGCAATAGCCTTCGATCCATAGTCATGTTTATTGAAAGCCTGTCGCAGGAAGAAGTTTTAAAATTGGAAATACCAACCGGTGTTCCGTTGTATTATGAATTTAAAGACAACAAATTAGTAAAAGCAACTAAATCTGTCTCACAGAAATAAATCAAAACAAAATATTACAAACCAAAATTCCGGTAAGTCGGAATTTTGGTTTGATATTTAATTTGGAAAAACAGATCTCAATAAACATCCTAAAAACAGGTATTCGGAAATTACAGGATTCCAATAAGGTGGAAACTGACCAATTTAGTTATGACCTTAAAAAAAAAATCTGTACCATAATCCGGTACAGATTTTTTTGTTCAATTGTTGACTGGCCGGTGACAGGCAGAAACCTGTTTTGCTTTGCCTGGAATAGCGATCATCGTTTTGGAGTACACCCGCAGGTTTCCGAATCTCTTGTACCGCAAGATGCCGGATCCTTTGGAACTAACTTCAGGTTCTTTGTGATTTCCTTTTTAATTTCGCAACCATTACAATCGCCACAAGCGGATGTTTCTTTCTTACGAATGTTTTTCAGGACTGCATACACAGAGTAAGCAATGGCTAAAACAATGATGGCATAAACGATAATATTTTGTATCATATGACTCCTGCCTCTTAGTAGAATACCAAATTAGTATTTCTGATTAAACTTCTTGTTCTTTAAAATCATAATCTTTCAAATCGAAAATTATTCTTCTGAATACCTTTAGGTAATCTCAAAACAGACTTCCGATCTGAAAGGTAATAAATGTAACCAACCAGGCAATTCCTGTTGTATAGACCATCGTAAATACCGCCCAACCCCAGCTCGATTCCTTTTTAATGGCAGCAATAACCGCCACACAGGGGAAATAAATCAGGATAAAGAGCATAAAACAAAAGCTCACCAGAGGTGTAAATACTTTTTGACCCTTCAGTACGCCTGTGTTATGTGTTTGCGCCTTCAGTTTTTCTTTCAGTGCCCCGGATTTCACATCGTCTTTTTCATCTGCCTGATAAAGAATCCCCATGGTACTCACCACGATTTCCTTTGCCGCAAGACCGGTAATAATGCTGACACCCATTTTCCAGTCAAATCCCAACGGTTTAATGGCCGGTTCAATAGCATGACCCAACTGACCGATATACGACTTTTCCTGCCGCTCCGACTCTTTGTTTATCTCCAGTGACCTTACTCCGGCCTGTTTATCTATGGAAGTCAACAAAACATTGGATTGAACATTTTGAATTTGAGTTTCGTAATTAGTGCTATAGGTAATATGACGTGGAAAGTATCCCAATGCCCAGATTAAAATAGAAGCCAGTAAAATAACATTACCCATTTTTTTTAGGTATTGTTGACCTTTATGCCACATATGCAGGCTTGTATTTTTTATCGTTGGAATACGGTAAGGCGGTAATTCCATGACAAAAGGCACTTCTTTTTTTGAAAAAACGACCCTTTTCATGATCAAAGCAGTAAATACAGCCAGCAGAATACCAATCAGGTAAATCGAAAACAATACCAACCCCTGATTCTGTGGGAAAATGGCAGATATCAACAGCACATATACCGGAAGACGTGCACTGCACGACATAAATGGCGTAATGATCATTGTCAGTATCCTGTCCTTTTTATTATCCAGTGTACGGGTAGCCATGATAGCCGGGACGTTGCATCCGAATCCCATTACCAGTGGTATAAATGATTTTCCGTGTAGCCCGATTTTGTGCATCAATTTATCCATGATAAACGAAGCGCGCGCCATATAACCTGTATCTTCCATCAACGAGATAAAGAAAAACAAGATCATGATATTTGGAAGGAAAATAATGACACCTCCTACCCCACCAATTATACCGTCGACCACCAGATCTCGCAAAGCTCCGACCGGCATTACGCTCTGAAGCCATTCACCCAGCACACCTACACCTGAATCAATCCAGTGCATGGGGTAGCTTCCGAGGGTAAAAGTAGCCTGAAACATCAACCACATTAGAAACAGGAATACCGGAAAGCCCCAGAATTTATGAGTCAAGAGATCATCCAATTGTCTTTTAATAATGTATCTGTCCTTCTTGGGTTCAATGTACGTTTCTTTCAACGCTCCGTCGATAAAACCATACTTGGCATCCGTTATTATGGTCTCCGAACGTTCGTCATATTCTTTCTCAAGACGTCCAATGGCTTTTTGAGTGACTGTTTTTATTTGTTCGTAGTTACTGTACTTTTCTAGTTGGGCCAGGGTTGATTTATCGGTCTCAAGTAATTTTACGGCAACATACCTTGACGATAATTTATCGGTAATCTTGGGGTTTTTCCAGATCTCATCCTGAATTTGTTTTATAGCAACCTCAATAAACGACCCGTAATTTATATGGATATGACGTACCGAAGGATCACGATCTTCGTATACGTCAATGAGTTTTGTGAAAAGCTCTTCAATGCCCGTACCCTTTGAAGCGATAGTAGGAATAATTGGAATCCCCATCATTTCACCCAACGCATTATAATCGAATTTTACTCCTTTTTTCTCAAGTTCATCATACATATTTAAGGCAATAACCACCTTAATATTCATATCAATCAGCTGTGTGGTAAGAAACAGGTTCCGTTTCAGGTTCGACGAGTCAACAACATTGATTACAATATCAGGCATTTTTTCCATGATATGCGTGCGAACATACAGCTCTTCCGGAGAATATTCTGTAATGGAATAAGTACCGGGTAAATCAACTATTTTAAAAGTATACCCATCTTTTTTCAGGATAGCTTCTTTGGCATCAACCGTTACCCCACTGTAATTTCCAACCCTTTCGTGTGAACCGGATGCATAGTTAAACAGGGTTGTTTTACCGCAGTTCGGATTACCTACCAGGGCAACATTGATTACTTTTCCTTTTTCAAGAGCCGAAACCTTGAGTGTATCTTCATCGATCGTTCCTTCAAATTTTATTTCTGATAAACCGGCAGCTTCTTCTACTGAAATAACCTCAACGAGTTCTGCTTCACTTCTTCTCAGTGAAACTTTATACCCCATAATTTCGTATTCAACCGGATCCTGTAATGGGGCATTTTTTATTACTATTACCTTTTCACCTTTCACAAAACCCATTTCGGTAATCCGTTTTCGAAAAGCTCCATGGCCGAGTACCTTGGTGATAATGGCTTCATCGCCCGTTTTTATATCAGAAAGATATGTATTATTTGTTATCATTTAATCTACTAATTATATGAATTATTGCTAACTATACAAATTTTGAATCAGTTACTGATGAGTGAAGCTGATGTATTTAGAAATCTACTCCAAACCGTAAAAATCCTACCAAATCATTTTGAAGTTTTACTTCTGTACCGGCAGGATTGATGATATATTGAATATCCGGTCTCAAATATATATTTTTATTTATTTCGTACTTATAGGTTACTTCAATTGCCGTTTCACTGCCTACAGGACTATTATGAATTCCTGCGTAAGCTATAGCAATACCAAACTGATCATTCTTACGGGTTTCGATCAACCCCTTACAATTTAATCCGATACTTAAATACCGGTTGTTCTTATTCATTTTCTTTGGACAGAGTCCTATTTGTGAGAAAACATACAATTTATCACTGATCTGTTGATCGCCAACGAAATAAAACCCTCCATTTTTTTGTTCCAGTGCTATCGTATCATTGTGCTGATGATAATACACACCAAATTTATAATTCCCCGTTCTGTCACTTAGCAGACTCTTTTTGACCTGGAATTCAGAAACTGCAAGGTAACCCTGGTTACTACTCAGTTTCCATTCTGTATTATACGGATTTGTTTCAAAATCATCAGGAGTTCCATCAAAGACGGCCGCTTCCCATAAGAAGGCATCGGATATATTCCATTTCACATTTACGCCTAATGCTGTAAGCGGAAAAATGGGTGGTGCAACATTATCGGCAATACTGGAGTGAATTCCAAAAGAACTGTTTGTAAACATAGCCCCATCTTCATTTACTGCAAAATCGGCATTTAAATCCTGCAATCCAACCGTTAACTCAAATTTTCCCAGGTTTTGTTTATACCAAAGCTCATAAAGAAAACTTAAGTTGCCGGCTTCTATATTGGAAACTCCCTGAAAATCTCCAACTAATGTCGACGAAGGTTCACCTCCGTGAGTATTTCCGATATTGATAAACATCCGGCCTCCTTTCCACCACGATGCTGTTTCGGTATTAAAACCTGCTTTTATATTCGCCAGGCCCAGATAGGTGGTTCCTGTTTTAATACCGCCGCTAAAATTGCTGACAACATCACCAATATAAGATCCATTGAATTGGAAAGGTGATTCCTTAGTTTTTACCACTTCTTGCGAAAATGTTTTCAAGCCATTCATGCTAATAGAAATTCCAATCAGTACAGTTGTATATTTAAAACTCATAGGGGTTATCATATTGTTTTTTGATAGTACAAAGGTACTTTCGTAAAACCAACACCGATATCACCATTTCTACTGATAATCCTCTTTTTTACTAACAACAAATGGGTATTTAAACAATTTCTAACACCTGAATTCTGATTTTTCGTAAAGGCTCAGGTTAAATATCGTCTCTACAATATAGTATTCTGCCTTTTTTCATTTAATAAGTTACACTTTTTTTTTGTAATTCCAGCTAATAATTCCTTAGTATTTATTTCATTATTTTACTTCCTGATCTTAGAGAAGCATGTTTTTCTTAATATCATCCAATTCCACCAGTTTATTTACAATAGCATAAATGGTGAGTCCGGCAGTACTGTGGATCTCCAGTTTACCGGCAATATTCCTGCGGTGAGAGATCACTGTATGGATGGACAGAAAAAGTTCCTGTGCAATTTCTTTGTTTGTGAGTCCCTTGACGATACAGGTAATTATTTCTTTTTCCCGGTTACTTAAAGAAGTTGTTTCATCCGCAGCTTCCTTTGAAGTCGTTTTAAATAAACTTTCAAGTTTTTCCTTTAGTTGGTCAACACTGTCATAAATGCTGATGGTCTCATCGTAATTACGTAATAAATTTACATCAATGGATGAAAATAACAAAGCCATACTTTTTAATTTAGGATTTGCTGTTTCTGCTTTCAACCTTCCAATATCATAATAGCCCCAATAGGCAGGATTGAGTATCAGGATATCCGGCTTATGCGTATGCAGGTAATTTGTCAGTGAATCTAAAGAAATGATTTCTACAGGTTGTATTCGAAATCCGGGTATTCGTTTTAATGCAACTGTTATTCCACTGCGTATAATGACCGAAGGTTCTGCAATAGCTATGGTGAGTAGTTCTTTGTTCATTTTGAAATGCGGATTTTTCTTTCAAAGGCTTCAATAGCCGGCACAAACAGAAAATCTTCAACCTGACTATGCGAGACTAAATCTATTTCACACGAGAGAATATCGAATAAAACTTCAGTGAGCAAATAATTACTTCCTTTAGCCGGATAATATTTAATTAAAATATTTTTCAATTCGATCAGCTTCGATTCTATATCGTTGTGTCGTTCCTGAAATACTGAAATATGGTATTTTAAATCTTTTTGACCGTTTTGAAGTTTTACCACATACGGGAAAACAACCTTATCTTCGTATTCCATGTGCTTTCTGACTTCCGTAAAATATTCATCGAAAAATTTCATAAATAGTGCCCCGTATGGAATGTTCTGATCTGAAGTATTCACTGCATCAAGCAATTTATTACGTATTGCCGGAAGTTTAAAGTCCAGAAAATAAGTATGAGCATTTTTCAAATACTCGACAACTGATACTATAGAAATCGTATCATAGGCTGTGTCGACTTCAAAATTGCCCTCTGACAGGAAATTGACAACAGCCAAAAAAGTATTGCAGTCAATGCTATTCGTTTCACAAACTTCTTTTACCGTTTTTTCACCAAACCCTAATGATAATCCAAAACGACTTATAACCAACAACAAAGAGTGATCTTCACGTATCAGATCACTCAATTTATCATTTGCTGAGAATTTATGCTGTTTTTGCATCTTATTGTATTTTATTTATTTAGCGGTTAAAGTACCACCAGGGAAGTATAAAAACATGAAATAAATGGAATCTAGAGCATGTAATTGATTTTTCATGAACAAAACTTTTATTAATTTTAAAATCACAATCCTTTAAAGATCAAATCAACTGTGCAATAATCAGATTTTACAAAATACCAGATTCCGTTCATGATTCATTCAACGTATCAACGGAATTTTCAATTGCAACCATCCCTTTCATAACCCTCTTTTTTAATGCATTTTAAAAATCCGTCTTTACTCTTTCTCTTTTCATGAAATGCATAAACCGGTGGTGAGTTCATTCAGTTCCACTTGTATGAGTACTTTCTGATTACGCTACAAAGATACTTATTTAGATTGATTCTAAAGATTGAATGTGTAAAAAAAAATCCTGTTATTTCAAATCGTCAAAAAAAAGTCATACAGATATCCTCCTTGTTTTTCGTTCGTGAATTTTTCGGTCATCAATACTTATTTACAGAAAATCCTTTAACATTGATATTGAATTTTTGTTTTCCACCAAACATCTCCATAACTCTCAATCAAATCACACCTGAGATGTAAGTCTTTTTTCTTCGTTTTCGACTCACATTTCTGACTCTACCAGACTTTTACCTCCTGTTTAGCATCAACTATCTTTCTCCAACTCGTATGAATGAGTAAAAATTAGTATCTGATTTTTTAAGTCAACACGAACTAACAAGATTTATACTCCTGAATTATAGCTTTTTGAAGAATAATGAAAGCGACTTTAATCACATTTATTAAATTCAAAAAGCTATTCATGTTGTTCATTTATGGAAATATGATTATTTTTGTAAACATATGGGCTTACCTTGAAATTATCGATAAAATGTATTTTTCATTTAAGGTTTTGACATCGCGTATTTTCATGACTTTCAACTACTCTCCAACCACTTTCGATTTCCATTCTATCCGGATCCGGTTTTGTTCCCCTTTTGTACCCCTTTTGTATCCCTTTTTTACCCCTTTTGAAAAATTATTTACGGAAAACATACTTAATACAATCATAAAACATAGATAACACTTATCTATATAAATATGTATTATCTAAGTATTATCTATGTTTTATCTAAGTATTATCTAAGTATTATGTTCAAATGGGAATAAAAGGGGTACAAAACAGGTACCGAACGCGAACCGGAGGTTAAGAATAGAATTGAAAAGAATTGTATTTGTATTCACTCAAGACCAAAAGAGCCAAAAGTTGGATGAATTTTCACCTTATCTTCGTAGATTAAACAGGGCCTGATTGCAAACCAAATTAAAAAAAGCCCGCAAAAACAGAACATTACCATCTAATATGGGCTTTTAGATTTCAAAAAATATACTTTGGAGTAGGCTTAGGTTTATCGGTTCTTTTGATATTCATTTTAAAATTACTACTTTTATAACCTGAAACCAACTAACCGGTCAATATAAAAAAACGATATAATATGAAACACATTTTTGTCAGATCACTTGAAAAATTAAAAAAGATAAAGGACCATAAATTATACCGGAAGTTCTTATTTCTAACAATGGGAATTAGTACCACTATTTGGTTTCTGGTCCGTGTTATTCCAAAACCATCACGTGCTGCCTACCCCTGCATGCAAGCCTCTGCGCCGGTCATGTCGGCATTTGTGCTTTATTTATTGTCATTGGTTGGTGGAGTTACAGCATGGATGAAAGCTAAAACTTTTATTAAAAACCGCAAATTTGGATATGCCACACTTTTTATTTTGATTGCACTGACATGCACTACCATTTTTGCAGTTCAAAATTCCGATACCCTCTATGCACAAATGAAATCAACATTTAGCCCGCCTAAAATGATGACAGGTAAGAATGAACCGGTTGGAGTTGCTAAAGGGATTTTTCCGGGTAGAGTGGCCTGGGTGCATAATCCGGGTGTATCCAACTGGGACGGTGAAACAGGGCTGTGGTTTGAAGATCGTTGGAATTCGCAGATAAAAGCAACGAAAATGGTAACGGACGCACTTACCGGCTTGACAGGAGATAAAAATGAAAAAAATGCATGGACTAAATTATTTTTGTATTTTAATAAAACGAAAGGTCGTGGCAATCACGGATATGTCCATGGAGAGAAAATTGGAATTAAAGTCAATGAAAATAACACGTTTTCGCACAAAGACAGTCCTGAAATAAATGTTTCGCCTCAACTCATTTATGCATTGATAAAAAGCATGGTCAATGAAGGCAACGTTCCACAAAATATGATTACTGTATTCGATGCGAGTCGTTTTATTACAGATTTCACATTTAATAAATGTCATGCCGAGTTTCCTAATGTCATATTTGTTGATAATACCGGTGGAGACGGACGAACGAAATCGGAATATATTGCTGAAGCTATTCATTATTCAAAAGATAATGGCAGACTGGCCCGGGGTTTGGTGACATGCGCAGTAGAAGCCGATTATCTGATTAATGTAGCCATATTAAAAGGGCACGTTGGGCAGGGGGTTACACTCTGCGGAAAGAACTGGTATGGAGTAACGGATATAAACAGTGAGTGGCGAAAAAATGCCCATGACAATTTTGGTCAGGATAGGAACGGCGGATCTAAATACATGACATTTGTCGATTATATGGGTCACAAAGATATTGGTGGAAAAACAATGCTTTATCTCATCGATGGATTTTACGGATCAAAGGAAGTGAATGGATTGCCAAAACCAGTGTGGAAAATGAAACCGTTTAACGGTAATTGGCCATGCAGCCTTTTTGCATCTCAGGATCCGGTAGCAATTGACGCAGTTGCACTTGACTTTTTTGCAACCGAATTTCCTGAAGCTGCCGACATGAACTATTCCGATTCCTATTTGCTGGAAGCTGCAAAAGCAGATAATCCTCCTTCGGGCACTACCTACGATCCCGAAAATGATGGGATAAAACTAACCAGCCTCGGTGTGCTGGAGCACTGGAACAACTCAAACGACAAACAATACAGCAGGAATCTTGGCAAGAAAAACGGTATTGAACTGATATCCTTGAAATAGGGATTTCCATTATAACTAAAACCCTGATACAAACGATATCGTTTGTATCAGGGTTTTTTTATAAGTAGTAAGTAATTGTACCAATATATTGTCCTATATTATTACTTGAAAAATTCGACTTTTCAAATATTCAAAATAAGGGATTAAGATCTTTAATCTGGGGGAGCCTGGTCTTCAACAAAGGTTTAATACATTAAACATGTGTTTAATATGCATTAAAACGGTTCTATAGCGTTTTAGGTGGGTATTATGATTTAATATTTTTTTGCATTATATTTATTACTCCGTAGGAGTAAACTATGCATAGCCCCCAGATTTATCTGGGGGATAGAATAATCGAAACGAATTAACTCCGTAGGAGTTTTCCATTATTGAACATATTATATGACAACATATTTATAATGAACATAATACTTATCTTTAACTGGTAAACTCCTCCAGAGTTAAGCCATGTGTTATTTATTATCCCCCAGATAAATCTATGGGTTATGTACAGAAAACTATTACAGAGTTACATGTAATTGATCAACATTTCTTTTATTTAGTAAAATAACATGGTTGGTTTACCCACCCAATTCGTTATAGAACCATTAAAACTTATTTTTTATTTTAACTAAAAGTAGAAATATTAACTAAATAAAACTTACCCTTATTCCCTTCTTAAAATTATACGACATTATTTGTTGTCTTTTACTTAATACATCTCTCAGTAAATTCCTCATTATATGTTTTATTGTTTTACTATTCAATAAATCTGATTCTAATTTTGGAATTCAACTAGTTAAAATATTAAAAGTTATAGCAACAAACGAACAAAAAAATCAGGATAATTGTTTGAAGTTAGTATTTGACATATTGAATTTCTAATTTTAATCAGCAGATATTTAATTTAAGCTAATTATTTCATTACAATAGTTATAATTTCGGAGTATAATTAAAAATTCTAATGTTTTAATTCAGTGAACTACTCTTTGAATTTTAAAGGATAATCTTTTAATGGGCAACAGCGATTCTGAAGACCGGGCAACAACGGTATTGAAGAAAACTAATCATCAAAATCAACGAAAAAATGAAAAAAGTAATTCTTGCAATCGCAATTTTGATCGGCATTGCTGCAACGGCCAGTGCCCAGACTACTTCACCAAAAATGAAGAGTGACAAAGAAAAAATGGAAATGAAAGCGAAAATGAAAATGAAAATGATGGACGGAGTTATGATGGTGGATAATAAAATGATGTTGTGCAAAGAAGGCAAATGCACTCCATTGGTTGATACGTATAAATTCACTGATGGAAGCAAGGTTTCACCTAAAGGTTTGGTTACAAAAGCCGATGGTAAAACTATGAAAATGAAAAACGGATATGAAATGAATAAAGATGGTAAAATGGCTATGATTCATCATGGGGAAATGGGACACGTATGTGGGCCTGATTGTCCTAAGTATAAGAAAATGTAATTCTTAGGTAATTGAGTAATCAAAAACCGTACTTATTTTTAATTTAATAGACTAATAATTAATACTATATCCCCTGTAAATTGATAAATTTGCAGGGGATTGTTGTGTCATACTTTCTGACACCATGATATAAATCAATAAGTTACAATACCCATCCCGTAAATTTGATTGTAGCTCCAATCGTAACTAAATTTTGTTCTATCTTTAATTTTTGATAGTTGGTTCTACTTTACAAAATTAAAACAATACAATAAAAATAAAACTACAATAAACACAAAAACAGTATATAAAAAAACACATCACAGTCTTCTCACAAGTTCCATTTTTATCAGATTATATACTTTTATTATCCAGGAATATAATTAACTTTGACATCGTTAATCTGACGTTTTATAAATAAGCCTGTGTCTGGCATTACACGATACTCAAAAAGTCTTCAAAACAAGATTCACTTTGTAAATTAATTTTTCTTAGAAAACAAGCATCTTTAATTTCAGTTGATTATTTTTTAAGTAATAGAATGAGGGTGTATTTACTTTCTTAAAATTTTAGAATTGAACGAATTAAATTTTATCATTTCCGATTAAATTGATTTATGAAAACAACAAAATTTATTTTCCCTTTCTTTTTTTTCCTGTGCTTTTCTTTACTGGCAATTGCAGGAAACGATTCGCTCATTCAAAATGTTAATGGTAGAAATACCGTAACCCTGAATGGTAAATGGAATTATATCATTGATCCTTACGAAACAGGATATTACGACTATCGTTATAAACCTTTTGATGAATTAACTAATCCACCCAACGGGGCTTTCTTTCTGGATAAGAAACCTACAGACAAGACCGAACTGATTGAATACTCTTTCGACAAGTCCTCTACCCTATGGGTTCCCGGCGACTGGAATTCGCAGGATAACCGGTTACTTTATTATGAAGGGACCGTGTGGTACCGTCGGTTATTTAATTATAAAACTACGGTTGAAGGAAATCGTGTCTTTGTTCATTTTGGGGCGGCAAATTACGAAAGCGACATTTACCTCAATGGGAAGAAACTTGGAAAACACATTGGTGGATTCACCCCATTTAACTATGAAATTACCGGTTTACTGAAAGATACCGGGAATTCATTGGTGGTAAAAGTTGATAACAAACGGAAACGGGAAGCTGTACCAACCCTGAATACCGATTGGTGGAACTATGGTGGGATAACACGCGATGTTACACTGGTAGAAGTTACGAATACTTTCATTCAGGATTATCTGGTACAATTAAAAAAAGGAACGGATAACGAGCTTACAGGATATGTTCAGGTAAACGGAACTACTCTTCAACAGAAAATCAACATCACTATCCCTGAATTGAAAATTAATTCAACTATTACGCCCGATTCAACGGGGAAAGCAACTTTTACATTCAAGACGAGAAATTTAAAACGTTGGGCACCGGGCACTCCTAAATTATATCAGGTTGAACTGTCGATGAATGAACAGAAAATAACTGATAAAATCGGATTCAGGACTATTGAGACGCGTGGTACTGATATTTTGTTGAATGGTACACCTGTATTTCTTCGTGGAATATGCATTCATGAAGAAAACTCTTTGCGTGGCGGAAGAGCCTATTCAGGGCAGGATGCTCAAATGCTGTTGAATTCGGCCAAAGAACTAAATTGCAATTATGTACGTCTGGCACATTACCCGCACAGTGAGAATATGATTCGTTTAGCCGACGAAATGGGAATACTGGTATGGGAAGAAGATCCTGTCTACTGGACCATTCAATGGGATAATCCTGCCACGTTGGCTAATGCACTTCAACAACTCACTGATGTCATAACAAGAGATAAAAACCGTGCAAGCGTCATTATATGGTCTATGGCCAATGAAACGCCGGTAAGTGAAGCACGTACCACATTTTTGAAGAAGTTAGCATCACATGCCAGGGAAATGGACAATAGCCGGTTAATATCTGCTGCTCTAGAGACACATGGCAATCCTGATAATCCAAACGAGCGTATCGTAGAAGATCCCTTTGCTGACTATGTAGATATCGTCAACTTCAACGAATATGTAGGATGGTACGATGGGTTACCTGAAAAATGTGACAATATCGTATGGAACATTAAATACAACAAGCCTGTTATGATCAGTGAATTTGGCGGAGATGCCTTACAGGGCATGCACGGAGATATCAAGACCCGTTTTTCGGAAGAATATCAGGAAGATTTGTTTAAACGAACTATTAAAATGTTATCAAAAATACCCCAGTTCAGAGGAGTTTCTCCGTGGATATTATACGATTTCCGTTCCCCGAAAAGGGTATTACCCAATATACAGGATGGCTGGAACAGAAAAGGTCTGATTAGTCAGAACGGAACAAAAAAGAAAGCATTCTTTGTCTTGAAAAACTTCTATGATCAGAAAGAATCAACTTATCTGACGAAATAGGACAGTATTAATATAATTTGTAAATAAAATAAAAAACCTCATGAGTATGACTCATGAGGTTTTTTATTTGGTAACACGGAATAATTACAATTTTAAATCCTCGACCTTTAAAGCGACATTGCCTTTTACATTTGCCTGAATACGAACAGCACCGGGTACTAAACTTAAACTCAGCACACTGAGATTATTCAATTTTCCCTGTAATGTAACGCCATTATAAATAGGATAATTGCTTAACATCGTATTTACCTGAGTTTTCACTTTTTCCAGATTGTCCTTGACCGGATAAGTCAGATAAGGAACAATCTTTTTAAGAATTAATCCATGCATTAACCAACTTGCTGATTTCAACAAAACGCTTTGAGTCTTAACATCAAACTGGGGTTCTGAAATTTCAACAGCAAGTTTTGTAGGATTATAAACGAGGTTTCCCGTAAAATAAATACGTCCTTTAAAAGATCCGATAACGTCAGCTACAAAAACAGCTCTTCCTTCATTCCCAAAGATTGACAAATCAGTAATGGTAATTGTTTTAGTACCTTCAGTAAAAGTTTTATTCAATAATTCTTTTTTTGCCATTTCAGATATCTTAGCAAAAGTAACATCGGCGCCAACATTCAGGCTGAACTGTTGAACAGGATGGTTGACAAATTTAAATGCCGGTAATGCAACTAAAGCATTTGCGTCCGGTTTTACTCCCATAAACGATTCAATTTCTGCAGACAGCGCTATTGCAAGTTTTAATTTATTCCCTGTTGTGGTAAAAGGAGCGACATTAATATCCCTGGGAGTAATTCGAATCCACAAATCATTTTCAGCATTCACCTGAATTGGCTTTTGAACTTCCGACCATGCCTGAGAAACATATTTTTTCATATCGATTGATTCGGCCAGTGTTTTATCAATCTGATCGGATATCAATTTATCACAACGTGACAATGCAAGGTTGGCAATTGGAGTAACAGGAACAGTAACCCCGATTACATTTAATTTAGGAGTATCAAGCCATTGATATCCGGATGAAGTTGTCTTAGCCACCAGCTTCCAGTTTTTATCCATGCTAATGGTGGTTTTATAGGTAAGAGCAATACTTCCTGTTGCTTCATAATGATCACCTACTTCATATCCGAACTTTGACACTTTCCATGCAAAACGAGTCCAGACTTTAAGTGGCACCCGGTATTCAATCACGTTATTCTTGATGGTAAAAGTAAAATTCTGTGCTTTCCATATTTTTACTGAAAGGTCTTTGTCAGAGATTTTTGTACCTTCAAAAATAATTCCGTTCATCTTTTTATTGATGGATGCTTCTAATTTCTTTACATCAAGATCTACCTGCAAAGGCAATTCGGATAGTGCAGGTGAAAGATTCGAGGGCAGGTATGACTCTTTTGGTTTTTCAATTTGCATAGTTTTGCACGATGAAAACAACAGCACAATAAAGGCTATCGATAAAATAATGTTTAGTTTTTTCACTTCGATAAATAAATTATATAATTAAAATTCTTTGAATTCGATGGCTTGTAAACAGGTAAACTTATGAATGCAGGTTGTAATCATTAGCTATATCCTGACAGTAATTTTGTAATATTTATTTGAAATGCAAAATTAACTTATTTAGTTTAGATAAAGAAAGAACTAGTGTTAAACAATGATATACTTCTTAATAATGCGTAAAAAATATCATTTATTAATTTACTTATATCATGTGTTTTATAATTAAAAAGGGCATTTAAACAGAGGAGGGAACAGAATTTATTTCAGAATCAATCTAAAATAGGAATTGAACAATTAAGCACATTTTATTGTATTAATAATCAATTATACTTTATAAAATAAATCCATTTTTACAATTAACGAGTAGTGATATTTAAAAAAAACACTCTATATTTATTTAAAACCATATAACCTGAAACACGGATAATTATCACGATAAATACCGGGGAAAAATAAACAAATGAATTTTAGAGAAGTAAAGTTGTGATTATTCAGGCAAATAATAATTCAATTTTAAACTGTATGAAGAAACAATATACACTGATATTTTTCATTTTATCTGAGCTATTGTCGGTAGTTCATTCAGAAGAAAAAACTGATTCAATATTCAACAATGCTATTCAAATGGCAAAGAACCGACAATACAATGCAGCAATTCTGGAAGCAAAGAAAGCATTATTTTCAGATACTAAACGGGGAGACATTTTAGTTTTTATGGCAAATGTATATTTATGGGAAAATAAGAACGATTCAGCTTTAATGTATATACAACAGGCAAAAGATGTTGGTTATCATCGTAATGATTTTTATGCATCCTGGAGTAATATTCTTTTACAGGACAAGCGATATGGGAATTTACTCGTATGCTGTAAGGAGGCTGAGGATCAGCAGTATTCAGATGCTGATGATCTTTTTCGGAAACGTCTGATAGCGTATACTGAATTAAAATACTATGACAAGGCTATTCGTCTGATAGAAGATCCAAGGAATAAAAAATATCTTGACTCAAAGAAAACAAGTGATTTATATTCTTACTTGCTCTTTGAACGAAATAAAAATATTTTTTCGGTATATTACTATCTTAATATGCTGGATAATGCAAAAATACTCCAACATATTGGATCATTAAGCTATACACGAAAATCAGGTGAAAACAGAATAGGAATTTCAGCAAATTATGCCAACAGGATTGGGGTAAACTTTTTTCAACTGGAGACCAATATTCATTTAAAAACAGGAGCCAAACAATATTTGTATTTTGATTACGGGTATACCAATAAAGCTTCAATTTTTCCACAACATCAAGGTGGAATAGAATATTATTTTAATTTTCTATTCAAAACAGATGCATCAATCGGTGGGCGGTATCTGTATTATGAAAATTTAAATGCAAATATTTTTATTGTCACTACTCATTTAGAAAAATTCATTTATAATAGTTGGCTTGCAGTACGTTCATATTACGTTTATAACAAATCCAACAATAAAAATTCATATTCACTGGTCGGAAATTACAGACTTTTTGGACAAAACGAACTTGATTACTGGGGGATTGAAATCGATTCTGGAAATTCACCGGATGAACTGTATTCATTAACTCAAACCAGTGGGTTAAATCAATTAGCAGCATATAAAATTAAACTTGAAAAGAGTTTTCAGTTAAATCGCATTTCGAATTTTCATATTGGGATAAGCTTTACAAATGAAGAGCTGGTTCTTTATCAATACAGACAAAGGTATGGAATTGAAACAGGTTATCAAATCAGGTTATAACAGTGTATTGATTCAATTAAATCCTGATTTGGTTCAATAGAATGAATTCATAAATCAGAAAAGCCTGCTATGATAAGACATAACAGGCTTTTAAATTGACACTTACATATTTATTTCAGAAGGGCATAATCAATAACTTCCATAATATCGTTGACATAATGGAACTTTAATCCTTTCAGATAAACAGGTTTAATTTCATCAATATCTTTTTGATTGTCGGCACAAAGAACGATTTCGGTAATTCCTGCACGTTTTGCAGCAAGTATTTTTTCTTTTATTCCTCCAACAGGAAGCACTTTTCCCCGTAATGTTATCTCACCTGTCATGGCAAGATTCTTTTTAACTTTACGTTTTGTAAAAGCCGACACCAATGCAGTAGTCATTGTAACCCCCGCTGAAGGACCATCTTTAGGAATAGCACCTTCAGGAACATGAATGTGAACATTCCATTCTTCAAAAAGCTGACTATCGATACCCAGTTGGTCTGCATGTGATTTTATATATTCAAGAGCCAGCATGGCTGATTCTTTCATCACTTCCCCTAAATTTCCGGTAAGGGTAAGGTGGGGGGCTTTACTTTTGCTCAAACTTGATTCGATATATAATATCTCACCTCCAACCTGTGTCCATGCTAATCCGGTAACTACACCGGTATAATCATTTCCCTGATATTTATCCCTACTGTAACGGGATGCTCCCAGGTATTTCTTTACATCTTCCTCGGTTAGTTCTACATTGTAAAATTCATTTGTTGCTACATGTTTAGCAACTTTACGCATAAGACCGGCAATTTGTCTGCCAAGTTCACGCACTCCCGACTCACGGGTATACGATTCAATCACCAGATTAATAATATTTTTACTCAGTACAAATTGAGATTCCTTTAAACCGTGATTTTCCAGTTCTTTCGAAACCAGGTGACGGCGGGCAATTTCAATCTTCTCTTCCTGAGTATATCCACTGACTTCAATCAGTTCCATTCTGTCGAGTAATGCCCTTGGAATAGTACTCAGATTATTTGCTGTAGCTATAAAAAGCACTTTTGACAAATCGAAATCCACATCCAGATAATTATCATGGAATGCAGTATTCTGCTCCGGATCCAGCACTTCAAGTAATGCTGAAGATGGATCGCCTTTATAATCTGTTGTAATTTTATCAATTTCATCCAACACAAAGACAGGATTAGCAGAATCCGCTTTTTGAATATTTTGCATGATCCGACCGGGCAAAGCACCTATATATGTCCTGCGGTGGCCACGTATTTCAGCTTCGTCGTGCAATCCGCCTAATGAAACCCGTACATATTTTCTGTTTAATGCAGTTGCAATTGATTTGCCCAATGATGTCTTTCCGACTCCGGGAGGGCCATACAAACAAATGATTGGTGATTTCAGATCGCCTTTCAGCTTAAGGACTGCTAGATGTTCCAGAATACGTTCTTTCACTGTATCCATGCCAAAATGATCTTTATTCAGGATTTTCTGAGCATTTTTCAGATTAAAATTATCTTTTGTAAATTCATTCCATGGCAAATCCAGCATGGTTTCGATATAATTCAACTGAGTGGAATAATCCGGTGAATGTTGACTCATCCGTTCCAGCTTTTTCATTTCTTTATCGAAAACCTTTGAAGTAGCATCATTCCATTTTTTCTCTTTCGCACGTTCCCTGAAATCGGCAACATCCTGTTCCGGAGAACCACCACCCAATTCATTTTGAATGGTCTTCATCTGTTGTTGCAGGAAATACTCCCGCTGTTGTTGATCAATGCCTTCTTTAGCCTTATTTTGAATAGACATTTTTATTTCAAGCAACTGTGATTCTTTGTTCAGTAATTCCAACAATTGATAACCACGGTCGATAACTTCATCTATTTCCAACAGACGTTGTTTTTCTTTTACATTTAATCCGAAGTTTACGCAGACGTAATTAATCAAAAATACAGGGTTCTCTATATTTCGAATAGCAAAAGCCATTTCAGGTGAAATTGCACCCGAATCATTTATAATATTAATAGCCAGATCTTTTATTGAAGAAACCAATGCTAAAAACATTTCATTCGTCAAATCAGGAATTACATCCGTCTCCAGTATAACTTTAGCCTTCATATAAGGCTTAATCGTTTCAAGTTCACCTAAATGAAACCGGCGTTTACCTTCCAGTATTACAGTTGTTGTATTGTCAGGCATTTCCAGTATCCGCACAACACTGGCAACTGTTCCCATTGGGAAAAGTTGATCTATGGTCGGATCATCCTGCTTCTTGTCTATTTGCGAACAAACGCCAATCAACATATCATTTTCATTTGCTGCACGGACCAGTTTCAGTGACTTGGAGCGGGCTACCGTTACCGGAAGCAATACACCAGGATATAAAACCATGTTACGAAGCGGAAGTATTGGAAGGACATCTCCTGAATTAATATTCAACTCAGAAGTACGTTCATCGAGTGAAATAATAGGGAACATTTCTGTGGAACCTATCATATCATCTGAAAATAAATTATCGAAAGGGTTATTCATTATTTATTCGGTGTTATTGCTGCCATTTTGGCACAAGTTCAAGAATCCTTTTTATTTATAAAAGTTATGAAACAACTAAAATCTTCATTTCAACTGATTTAGTTTAAATTCACAACCATGTATTCATGTTATTTCAATTGCTGTGCCAAAAAACAATTGAAAATGATTTAAATACAATCAATAAAGCCTACTTTTGCAGATAATCTAAGAATGAAATCACATAAAATTAAAAATTTCTTCCTTTCTTTCATTCATGCATGTTTAAGTCAATCCATTGAAAGGATATGGAAAAACTTATTCTTTATCCCGATTTAATAAAATGAGACATTCAAAATTCTTTTATTTTCTTATAATTCTTATCACATCTTCGTTACAAGTCAAAGTTTTATCTCAAACAATCCTTTATGATACTGTGGCTGATAAAAAAAATCTTAATGTAGAACAATTAGAATCAGCTATCAAATCAGAATTATTAATTTCAAATAACTTTACAGGCCCAAAATCATCGCTCATTAAAAAATATTATGAAAGTAATTTATTTAAATCCATTTGGATCCCTGCACAAGTTAACACGCTTAAGATAGATACCTTACTGAGTTTTATCTCACACATCGAAGTACATGGACTTAAACCTGATCAACTTGGTTACAGAGACATTTCAAAATTCAGGAATCAGCTTGTTAATGGGAATATCAGCTATTTACAACTCGCAAAATTAGAAATTACAGTTTCAAATATTTATATACAGTATTGTTCCGGTTTGAAATATGGATTCATCAATCCCGGAATTTTTGAAGCCTACCATAAATCAATTCAAAAAGCCGATTCTGCTTTTATATGGAATTGTTTTAAAGCACAGAAAACACATCTGTTAAATTATTTATCCAGAATCCAACCGAGAACAAAAGCCTACCTTTCATTACAGGCAGAAAAAGATAATTACAATTTTTTTATTGATTCTATCTTCACACAGATACCACTTCTTTCTGAAAAACAGACCATTAAGGTTGGCACATACCATTCTTCACTTCCTCTTATAGCTCGTCGGTTAATGATTACCGGCGAATTACCGTTCGACCCGGATTATCGGACTTCGTATCAATCTTTCAATTATAAACTACTTAAAGCGATAAATCTGTTTCGAAATAAAACAGGATTGATGATTGACGAAGAGATTGGAAACAGTACAATAGATGCTTTAAACATGACTTTTGCTGAATATATAAAAAAAATCGATGTAAATCTCGAACGCCTGAGATGGGTGCCATTAACTTCACTAGGTAAAAAATACATTCGTGTCAATGTGGCAGATATGACACTTAAAGCATTTAAAGACGATACGATTGCATTAAACATGAAAGTTTGCGTAGGAAGACCGAAAAATATGACTCCATTACTCCAAAGTAAAATATTCGAACTCGTCATTAATCCAACATGGACAGTTCCTAACAGTATCATTATTAATGAAATTGCAAAAATTGCATCAAAAAGCACTTCTTATTTCGAGAGAAACCACATACGTGTTTACTTGCAGGGAATTGAAATTGACCCATCTACAGTTGACTGGACTAAAATTAACAGTAATCATCAACCTTATAAATTAGTTCAGGATTCCGGGAATGCTAATTCGTTAGGACGTATCAAATTCAATTTCAAGAATCCTTTCAGTGTTTATTTACACGATACAAATTCAAAAGGAACCTTTAAACATCACGACAGAGCAGTGAGTCATGGTTGCGTAAGGGTAGAACATCCTCTTGAATTAGTAAATTTCTGTTTCCCCGATTTAAGCCCAATCTATAAAACCCAGATTCAAAAAAATGACTTATTAAAAGATAAAATCAGACATTCAATTGATTTAAATGTCATAAGTAAATCGGGTAAAGAGATGCTAAAAAGCAATCCGAAACTAATGAAAATAAAAAGAGTCGTGTTGAATCCTTACGTTCCCATAATTATGGATTATCAAACCTGCTTTATAAGTACAAAAGGGAAGATTCTATTCAGAGATGACATTTATCATTTGGATAGTCTTTTAAACAAGCAACTAACGGATATCCACCAAAAACTTTAACACCGCTGATTTTTACTTAGTATAGTCTAAATGAGGAATAATAATTAAGAATAAAATTATTTAAAGTTCTGACCAAATGATTTTGCAGTCATTTCTTCAATAGAAACCCGCCATATTTTCACATTCATCAATGCCGGTTTCGAATATTTGAAAGTTTTGTCTGTATAATTTTTCATAGTCAGATTCATTGCAGCTTCTTTCTCTGTTAAATCTTCAATAAATGTAACCTTTCCTTTACAGACTACACTTTTCGAGAGCATACTATAACTACAGGCCACATCCGGATGTTGATATACCAATTTCCTTTCGGAGCAAAAAGTGACGCATATTCTGTTGTCAATACCTATCAGATTGATATGCTTCCCCTCCGGACCGGAATGTAATATTAATTCACCTTCTGCATATCCAAAATTCATTGGAATCACATAAGCTGATCCATCACGTTCGATTAACCCAATAAAACAAACATCACACTGATGAATAATTTCGTCTATTTCTTTCTTATCTGTTATAAAACTAGTTCTCATTTGTTATAATTAAAACACAAATATAGCAAATTAGAACTGAATTTCTGACATTGTATCGACAAAACAATCCGATCATTTTAGAATAGGATAAAATTTGCACACAAATCTTGTAAGTGTGCAAATAATTAATATCTTTGTACAACTTTTATACAGAAGAAATATGAAACAAATTCTTTTTAGTATTGCTTTTCTGATGACAATGATTGTAACTGTCAATGCTCAGGCTGATAAAATTGTAGGAAAGTGGAAAACAATTGATGACAAAGATGGTACTGCAAAATCTATTGTATATATCTTCAAGGCAACCAATGGAAAATATTATGGTAAAATTGATAAAATGTTTAAAGATTCGGAAAAACGCTGCGTAGAATGCGAAGGAACGAACAAGAATCAACTCATTTTAGGGATGACTATTATCAACAATTTAATAGAGAAAGACAATAAGCTCACTGGCGGTACTATCCTTGATCCAAAAAACGGCAAAATATACAAATGCAATTTAAGCATTGAAAAAGGTGGTGACAAATTAATTGTGCGTGGTTCACTTGACAAAAGTGGATGGATAGGCCGATCTCAAACATGGATTCGTGTAAAATAACTTTTACGGGATGATTTTTTATAGTAAAAAGAGTTGTTTTTAATAAAGCCCATATATATTTAGTTAAATAATACTAATTCAGCGAAAATAGTTGCCAAATATGTTGTATAACATAAATTATAGCATTACATTTGCAATGTGTTTTTCATGGTATTAGATTTAAGGTTAACTAAAAGATTGGGTTGTCGGGAGACAACCTTTCTTGTTTTTATAAACCACACATAATGAACACAGTATACAAACGAATATATAACAGTTCTACATCTGCATTTCCCAAAGCTGGTAAAACCATTTGGTGGCTTTTAAAAATTATTTTACCAATAAGTTTAATTGTTAGTTTTCTTCAATACTGGGGCATCGTTAGTCTAATAGCAAGTTTCCTCTCTCCTGCATTCTCATTGATCGGACTTCCCGGCGAGTCGGCAGTGGTTTTCATCACCAGTATTTTCCTCCCGCTCTATGCACCAATAGCCATCATTACAACTTTACCGCTTGATTTACGCGAGATTACCATTCTGGCGCTTATGTGTCTGATTTCACATAATCTGTTTGTAGAAACAGCCGTTCAGCAAAAAACAGGATCATCGGCACTTATCATGTTTTTTCTCAGGTTATCCACTTCTTTAATTGGCGCATTCATACTTAATCTGCTTTTACCGGAACATATCGGATCCAGTCATACAATTCAACAAAGTATTGTTTTTCCGAATGTACAGGACATGCTATACAGCTGGATGATTAGTGCCGGGTTACTGTCTTTAAAAATTTCATTGATAATTACCGGCTTGCTGATACTTCAAAACATACTTAAAGAATTCAATATTCTTATTGTTATTGCCCGTACATTCGCCCCACTCATGCGACTTTTAGGACTTTCCAGGGATTGTTCATTCCTGTGGTTTATTGCTCAGACCCTCGGTCTTGCATACGGTTCAGCAGTTTCGATAGAAGCAGTTGAAAGTAAAACTATTTCATTAAGAAATGCTAATCTTCTCAATTATCATATTGCTATAAACCATTCATTGCTTGAAGACACCCTGTTGTTTGTTGCCATTGGAGTCCCTGTCGGCTGGATAGTCGCACCCAGATTTATCTTAGCAATTCTGGTTGTTTGGAGCGTTAGAGGAATTGCAAAATTCAGGCATAAAATAAAAGGAGAATGTAAAGTCCTTATTAACGAGTATTAATTTGACTTGAAATTAAAATCATTAAAAAAATTTGATACGGATTATTTATGTAAACGCAATAGGACTGGGTCACTTCTTTCATATATCTTAAGAATAAAAGACTTAACACATTTGGAAATTTAAACAAACTACTATCTTTGCTAAATTAAAACAGTTGAAA
>Ga0302209_10000212_pt1 | contig 28030 bp, 29 predicted proteins | sample II_Fen_E3_1_FD_194574 | JGI IMG/M metagenome (GOLD analysis project Ga0302209, IMG submission 194574) | Peat permafrost microbial communities from Stordalen Mire near Abisko, Sweden - II_Fen_E3_1 | ecosystem: Environmental > Terrestrial > Soil > Wetlands > Permafrost | place: Sweden: Abisko...
CTAAACTGATTAACGCCTTAAAACAGAAAGACATTCTGGCAGTTTTTCACTATCTGAGCCTTCATAGCAGCCCGTATTATCACGAAAAGCACGATGGCAGGGTATTGGCAAATTGTGATCACTTTGCCGATTGCCTGGTTCGTTTACCTTTGTTTTATGAGTTGACGGATAAAAATCTGGAGTTGATAATCGAAACGATTAAAGCAGTCTATAGTAAGTAGTTGGTAGTGGAAAGTCGGTAGTGGGTAGTGGGAAGTGGGAAGTGGTAGTTGAAGAAGAAGTAAGCAGATACTTCACGATCCGAAGGTAAGTAAGTAAGTAAGTAAGTAAGTTATAATTGCCAGTACGCTATAATGTAAGCTTATGTAGATTAACTAATGTATCATCATATCAACACATTATCACATCAACCCATCATCACATTATCACATCAACCCATCATCACATCATCACATCAACCCATCATCACATCATCACATCAACTCATGACCAAAAACCGAATAATACTCCCGATCCTGTTTCTTCTATTATTTGTAGCCTATTACACGCTGTTGAAAGTGATTCCTGCCGATTATAACGATATTCATGATCATGCAGCTTTTGCAAGACAAATGTGTACCGGTGAGATAAACTATTCCGGGAACTTCCTGGTGTATCTGTTAGTCAATATCTTCTCTTTTTTCACAGCTAAAGTGACACCTACTGAAATCAGCCTGTGCGGATTACTTGCTCTGGCAGGGACATACCGGTTTTCGCTGACACAACAGAAAATAGGGGAAGTGGTAAAAGAGAACAATTTTCATGTGTCGTATTGGTCTACCGCCATTCTTTCCATTAGCATGTTATTTGTATTTGCTATACCAATTCCAAGTTACCTGTCGGACGATCGTTTTTTCTATATCGGCAATTATGTCCCCAATGTGTGGCATAATTCAACCATTCTATTTCTGTTTCCATTTGCCATGTTGCTTTTCGAACTATCCTACAGACAATTGGAGAAATATAACTTCAAACGGAATATCGGCATTTTTCTGTTGATTTTGTTGAACCTAATGATCAAACCTAGTTATTTCTTTGTGTTTATATGTGTTTATCCGATCCTATTATTGTCTAAATATAAATTGAAGAAAGAATTCTGGTTGAGTATCATCCCTCTGATCATCGGCTTTTTCTTTTTGATACTCGAGTACTGGATTATTTACAAGACTGCACTCCCCTCCAACAAAGAGGTTTCCTCCGTTATTTTCCTTCCCTTCTATCGCAATCCTGAATTTGCAGAGTTGGGTTGGTTGCCGGTATCCATGGTGTTTTCATTGTTATTTCCCTTGTTATACACACTTATTAATCTGCCAAAAATGCTGAAAAGCTCATTGTTTTGGTATACCTTCCTTTCATTTGCAGTTTCAGTTTTAATCTTTTTATTTATTTCCGAATCAGGTCCCAGAGCGTCGCATGGCAATTTCTACTGGCAAATCGTCATTTGTACGTGGCTGTGTTTTTTTATTTCTTTATTATCCCTGCTCAAGGATTTCAACAATTCAGGCAAATCATTTAAAAACATGATGCTCGCTACCGTATTTTCGATTCACGTGATAATCGGAATCATTTATTTTGTCAATATCCTAATTACCGGAAGTTATTATTGATAATTCGTTTAGTGAATGAGAGCTTTACTACAGAGTGTTGATTCACCCCATGAGGTACCCGACTTCGAAATTACAGCAGGAATCATTTATCAACCAACAACAGGGATTATAACATTCATTCATATCCGACTGACCATATAGTGTAAACTGAATCTTTTCTATTTTCCGGATCAATTAGTAAAGCCCATAAAAAACAGAGTTTAAATCTGCTTTTATGGGCTTTTTAATTTGACTAAATAGACTGAGTAATTAACAATTTATAATTAATGATTAATGATTAACATATGACTGAAATCCAAGCTATTATAGATTATAAAACAGATCATAATATCTACAATTACGTAAATGAATGTGGTGGATAAAACTAAAATCGAAATAACTGCTTTTGTGAATGTTGTTTTGAAAACAATACCAGGATAATAAATTCGGAAAATAAGAATGAGACTCTTTGTGATAAAACAAAAATAACTTTCCGGTAATATCCTGGATCCAAAAAAAGGTCATTGATTATTTAGAAGATGAAAGGGATAATCATTTTAAAGAATAGGGATTGAGAATAAAAATTTCCTTGTATAATAAAGCGTCCTTAAAGCGGATTAATGAACCCATCTATTTTGACATGAAAAGATCAGAACAATAGAATTTTTTAAAGAGTCAGTTTATCTATGCCCAGAATTGTATTTTTCATTTTAATAATAAAAATATAAACAATTGGAATTAAGGACAAAGCATTTGCCCAAATCAATGGGCTATCCTTAAGCAAAATGCCATATACCAACCAAAGTGAGATCGCTACAACTACAATACAATACATGCCCAGAGACAGACTTTGTGTATCCTGAGTCCGGAATACTTTAATTGCCTGAGGGAACTGATTCAAGATGGATAATAAAGAGGCTAAAAAGCCAACAATTGCAAGTGATGACATTTTTTATATCTTAAAATGAAAATTAAATAAGGAATAGGGTTATTTGCAGAAACAGATCACACTTTTAAGTTCAAAAGTGAATCTTCAGATTCTGTTTGTAAGATTTCAGTTGCAAAAATACAAAAGAAATAAGAAAATATTCACCTATTTTTAATAGTTTAAAAACACAAAATTATACTACAATCTGATAGTATGAATCATCATTGAAAACGAAATCGGAATTACTTCAATTTTTACTACCTTTGCACAGGTAAATTTGTAATAAAACATGATAGATAATTCCTTATTCAATAATAAAAAAGTAGTATTTCATACCCTTGGTTGTAAATTAAATTTTGCTGAAACGTCAGCTATAGGGAAACAACTGAGTGACGAAGGCTTTGTAAAAATAAAACCGGGTGAACAAGCTGATGTTTGTATCATTAACACCTGCTCTGTCACAGATACTGCCGATCATAAATGCCGTCAGGCGATTAACCGGTTGAATCGTCAGCATCCAAATGCAGTGATGATTGTTACGGGTTGCTACGCTCAATTGAAGCCGGATGAAATTGCCTCCATAGAAGGAGTGGATCTGGTACTTGGTGCAAATGAGAAATTCAGTGTCCTGGATTTTCTAAATAATAATGATGCTTCTGTAAAAGGCGAAATTCATCGAACCGATATTTTGAAAGTGAAAGAATTTAAACCTTCCTGTTCACGTGACGATCGGACGAGATATTTTTTAAAAGTACAGGATGGATGCGATTATTACTGCACGTATTGTACGATTCCTATTGCACGTGGTCATAGCCGGAATGCTACAATTACCGAAACGGTGGATATGGCTAAACAAGCTATAGAGAATGGGGCTAAAGAAATTGTACTGACAGGAATTAATACCGGGGATTTTGGTAAATCGACCGGTGAAAACTTCTTTAACTTAGTAAAAGCTCTTGATGCTTTACCTGACGAAATACGTTTCAGGATTTCATCCATTGAACCTAATTTGTTAACGGATGAACTGATTCGTTTTGTTGCAACGAGCAATCATTTTATGCCTCATTTCCATATTCCGCTTCAGTCAGGTTCAAATGAGGTGTTGCATTTAATGAAAAGACGTTATACCCGTGAAACTTTTGCCGAAAAAGTGGCAACAATAAAAAAAATGATTCCTGATGCATTTATTGGTGTCGATGTAATTGTTGGTGTCAGAGGTGAGACGGATGAATTGTTTAAACAAGCCCTGGAATTTATTACTTCTCTTGATATTTCGCAATTACATGTATTTAGTTATTCCGAACGTGCCGGGACTAAAATGCTCGAAATTGAGCATTCCGTATCATCAGTCGAACGGAAAAGGCGTAGTGAAGTACTTCATACTCTTTCGGATGAAAAAATCAGGTCTTTTTATCTGTTGCAAAAAGGGAAAACAGCTCAGGTTCTCTGGGAAAGTCGTCAGAATGGAGATAAAATGGTTGGTTTCACCGATAATTATATCCGTGTAGAACGGCCGTATGACAAGAAATTAGTGAATACCATTCATACTGTCACTCTGGGTGATTTTAACGAAGAGAAGAGTGCTCTGATGTGTTGATGAGTTGATGTGATGATGTGTTGATGTGATAATATGGTGATGTAATTTAATTATATATTTTTTGATTATATGGTCAGGTTAATCAATCATTGTTTAAAAATTTCAGTTAATACTTCTTTTAGCATTAAATAGTAAATTGTAAATTGTAAAATTGTAAATCAAAATTCATGCTAGCAAAACGTATAATTCCTTGCCTTGATATTAAAAACGGGAAAACAGTAAAAGGTATTAATTTTGAAAACATTACTGATGTCGGCGATCCGGTTGAATTAGGGGCATTGTATGCAAGAATGGGTGCCGATGAATTGGTATTTCTTGATATAACAGCCACCATTGAAAAACGCAAAACCTTGTCGGAATTAGTGACTCGTATTGCCAAACACATTAACATTCCATTTACTGTTGGAGGAGGCATTTCGAGTGTGGAAGATGTTTCATTGTTGCTGGCATGTGGTGCAGATAAAATTTCTGTCAATACATCAGCAGTACTAAATCCTCAACTGATAAGCGATTTAGCGAGCCAGTTTGGCAGTCAATGTGTTGTACTAGCCATCGACACAAAATTTATTCATGGCGAATGGTTTGTTTTTTTAAACGGTGGAAGAATGGCCACAGAAATCAGAACAGTCGAATGGGCTAAACAAGCCGTAGCACTCGGTGCTGGAGAAATCCTTCTTACCTCTATGAATAATGACGGAACAAAAGACGGCTTTGCTCTTGACATTACCCGTGCTGTGTCAGAAGCAGTAAATGTGCCGGTAATTGCCAGTGGTGGTGCCGGAACAATGGAACATTTTGTAGACGTTTTTGAGAAAGGGAAAGCAGATGCTGCTTTAGCCGCCAGTATCTTTCACTATAATGAAATTGGCATCCATGAACTTAAATCCTTCTTAAAAGACAAAGGTGTGGAAGTGAGAATATAATCATTTTGTATAAAAGCTTCCTGGTTTTATCGATTCATTTATTCAGAATTAATAAAAAAAAGATACACACATTTTATTATGAATAGTATAAGTCCTATTTCGAAAATTCCAATATTTATCTTTTTTGCCCTGCTAATCTGTAGTTGTAATGAACTAACCGATTCCCCCTACCCCAATATCTCTTTTGTAAAAAGGAGTTCCATACCCGGTAATGGACGATCATCTGCCGTAGCTTTTAGCATAAATGGAAAAGGATATATCGGATTAGGAAGAGATTCGTTGAAAAGCCAGCTAAATGATTGTTGGGAATACAATCCGGTGAATGATAGTTGGACAGAAAAAACTCCATTTCCCGGAATTGGCAGAGTAAAAGCAATGGCTGCTACTGTTAACGATAAAGGGTACGTAGGTCTGGGATTCAATATTGCCTTGCCAATTTACAATTTTGAAGCTTGTTTGAAAGATTTTTGGATGTTCGATCCAATTTTAGATACATGGACAAAAAAAGCCGATTTCCCGAGCAATTTTACCGATGCATGTGTTAGTTTTGTTTATAAAAATATCATTTACGTCGGATCAGGATTTAATGGAGCTACTTTGGGTAATGAATTCTGGAAATATATTCCGTCCGAAAATAAATGGACACGTTTAAATGATTTTCCCGGACCGGGTCGTGAAGCAGCTGTCATTTGCTCAAATGAAGAACACGTATATTTCGGGACCGGTTATAGAGCAGGAAATTTAAATGATTGGTGGGAATATTTCCCTGATTCCGATTCGTGGAAATTGATTGATAATATACCAGATAATGGACGTGAAAATTCGGTTGGACTTAGCATTAATAATCGTTTTTTTATTTCTACCGGTCGTCAGTTTGGGGGAAACTTAACGGGTGGTCATGTAAAATCCGATATACTTGAATTTAATCCTGCTCTCAAAGTCTGGTACAAAAGAGGTGATCTTCCTGTTGCAAGGGAAAATGCCGTTGCATTTACTATAAATGGGATTGGTTACATAGGTTTTGGCGAAAATGACTCAAAAGTATTGAATGACTTTTTGAGTTTTGAACCTTGAAACAGAAACTCTAAATTGAATAGTAAGAATCATTATTTATCTCATTCTGCATGAAAAATAAAATCCGGCTGTTGACCCTGTTACTTCTAATTACAATGCAGGTCCTTTCTCAAAAAGATTCTGTAAAATATGACATTAGCCTTGTTGGTTTAATTTCAAATGGCGTAAATTCTCCATTCTTACTGCATACCAATCAATATGGGACTATCTCTGATGCCCCGAATAGCTCAGATCTAATGGTCGGAATAAATAAAGAATACAGTAAGCTCCCACGGTTATTCAACTATGGTTTTAAAGCCAATTTGATTATTCAAACCGACAGAGATAAATCAAATGTCTATTTCAATGAATTATTTGTAAAAGCACATTTACTGGTTTTCGATCTGGTAATTGGTGAACGGGAAGAAAATCTAGGGAATCAGGATTCTACGTTATCTTCCGGGGGGTTTTTGTTTTCACAAAATTCACGACCAATGCCTAAAATAACAATAGGCATTGAAAAATTTACACCGGTACCTTTTACTAAAGGGTATTTAGAAGTAAAAGCAGCGCTGACACACGGTTGGTTTACCGATAACATCTTTGTAAAGGATCTTTTACTTCACCACAAATATATATATGCAAAAATAGGAGGAAGTCTACCCGTTCATTTTCAATATGGAATTGATCATGTAGCCCAATGGGGAGGTTATGTACCGGGGGATGGACGACAACCTTCGGGGTTCAACGATTTTTTGAATATATTTATGGGGAAATCAGGAGGAAAGAATGCAAATATTTCTGATCAGATAAATGCACTGGGAAATCATATCATTTCTCAGAGCATGCGATTGGATGTTGATATTTCTGATTTTAAATTCAGTGGTTATTGGCAAAACATTTCTGAAGATGGACCTATACGATTTATTACAAATACAATGAATAAACCGGATGGTCTTTGGGGAATATCAGTTAGGAACAGTCATTTCCCATTCATTAAAGGGATTCTGTATGAATATCTCAATACTACAGATCAATCCGGGCCGTACCACGACAAAGATGGAATTATTTATGGTGGGGATGACAATTATTTTTATAATGGGATCTATCAAACCGGTTGGAGTTATTACTCAAGAACTATTGGGACTCCGTACATCTTCCCTTCAACACCGGATAAATCGAATGGGAACTATTACCCTTCAAATAGTCGTGTACAAGTCCATCATATTGGCATTGAAGGAGACGTAGCCGGCTATGCATACAAATTTATGACTTCTGTTAGTAAGAATTATGGTACATATAACAATCCGTTTCCTGTTATGGAACAAAACGTAGCAATGATGTTCGAAATCAACAAACAGTTTCCAAAATTGTCAAATATACAACTTGGTCTTACTATCGGTACTGATGCAGGAAAATTATACGGGAATTCGGCAGGGTGCATGTTGTCAATCAAAAAGTCAGGTAATTTATTCAATTATTGATCCCGGATTAAATAATAAAAGAATAAATACTTATAGCACTAAAACTTAAGGCAAGTATTATTACAGGTACCAACACTACTGATTTTTCAATATTATAATCTTCCTGATGTAAAAGCGAAGGACGCATTTTCAGAATGGTGAAATAACAAATTAATGATGCTGAAGTTCCAATAATAGCACCGCCAATAACATCCAACGGATAATGAACCCCTAAATAAATACGAGAATAGGCAGTTATGATTGCCCAGGCAAAAATGGAGTAAGAATATATTTTTCGTTTAAAAATCAACGAAGTCAGCATTGCAAATCCAAAGGCATTTGCCGCATGAGAGGATGCAAAACCATAATTACCTCCACTATATCCATGTACTAAATGGACAACCCCTTTTAAAGCCTCCACATGGGAAGGTCTGACACGTTTAACCAGGTTCTTAAGAATGCCGGATGATACCTGATCGGAAATAACAATACAGAGTATTATTGCTATGATCAACCAGATTGATTCTTTCTTCCACGTTTTAAACAGAAGATATAAAACAGAAATATAAAGAGGAATCCAAATAAGTTTTTCACTGACAGAATACATAAAACCGTCAAAAAATGGAGCATGAATTCCATTTATGAGAAGAAATAAGCTGGTATCCCAAAGTTTTAAAGTATCTATTAGATTCATGAAAATTATATTATTACAAATCAATTAAAATCACAAACCTTTAAACTATATTTTCTCAATATTTCCCTGTTCAACCCAACCAATGCCACCGTTCGATAATTTTATTTCTGTCCAGGTACCTAATGTACTTAATATTGAAACTTTGGCACCCTCATGCAATTGAAACAAATCAGTTCCACTCTTGTCGGGTGAACTCTTGACGCTTATAACACCGGACATAACAATGGCTTCACTATGATTAATCATTTGACCTTTTCGGACTCCTGCAAAAATCAAGGTAAAAAAACTAATCCCTAATAAAACAACAGCAAAATTAAAAGATGCTTTTCTGGTGAAACGCGACAATGCGAAAATAAAAAGAAAAACACATACCAGACAAAGAATAAATACTCCGGCACTAATAAATAACCATTGATTCGAAGTCATCAATTTTATCAAATTTTGAACCCATCTGCCTATAAAAAATGTTGGTGAGGGTACAATGTTATCAACGACTTTTAATTGAGCAAGTTCAAGATTGAATTTTGCATCGTCGAATGACGGTGCCAGTCTTAATGCCCGTTCATAATTCAATATCGATCGCCCGATTTCATTTGATTTATAAAAGGTATTTCCAAGATTATAATATATTTCAGGTGCTACTACATTGTTGGACAATATTTTTTCATATTGCTTTGCGGCATTTGAATAATCACCTTTTATATATAAATCATTTGCATTTTTCACAGTATTCATTTGTGAAAATGCAAACTGACCAAAACACAAAATTAATGATAAAAACAGAATGATTCGTTTCATATAAAGTTCTAAAAAATGTGTTTACTATTTTTTGTAATATTCTTCCAGTTCACTGATAGCAGTAAGGGTTTCCGAATATAAATCGCCCATTTCCTGCTGACCGGAATTTGGAGCATACCTTGCAAATTCACAAGTATTCAGAATATCAAGGAACTGATGTATTATTTTTTGGTCAACATTATGGATTGTTAATTCAGACTCTACCTTTTCTTTAGTAAGTGCTGAAACCGGAATCGATAATTTATAACTCAAATAAGTCCATGTAGCTTTTAATACTTCTTCATAGAAGGTTTCTTTATTTCCTTCTTTTAAAAATTTCTGAGCTAATTTGAGTCTTTTTTGTGCTAATTTATTTGCCTTTTTATTTTTCAATAATACAATGTCCGAATTTTCTTTTGCTTTATTTTTGAAGAATGAAAACATTAATACAGAAATAAACAGAGGTATCAGGTAAAGCAACCAGGAAATAAAGTTTCCAAAAATTGGGACTTCTTCTTTTGTTATTTCAAATGCATCAGTCTTAATATACCTGATATCTTTGCTTAATTGTTTTACATCTTCTTTATCGGTGTAATTACCGGCCATTGAATTATTTTCACCACCCTCCCCTTTTAAGACTTCTAATTTATAAACAGGAGTCCGAATCGTTTTATAAGTTCTTTCCTGAATATCAAAGTAAGTGAACTCAGCTGAAGGAATTTCATAATTTCCTGAATGACGGGGTATAAACAGATATTCAATCGTTTTGCTTCCCGATACTCCGGAAGAATTTGTTTTGAAATTATTACTTACTTTGGGATCATAGATTTCAAATCCATTCGGGAATTTAATAATTGGATTTTTAATCAGTTTCATATTTCCATTTCCAACAATATTAATTTTCAAAGTAACGGCTTCATTTGCCTTCACTTTTGGTGAAGTAATTGTTGAATTTAACGAAAACCGTCCAACAGTACCTGTAAAGGTCGAAGGTTTACCGGGAGGTAATGCTTTCACGGTAATATTAACGGCAGGTGCTGTAATATTTTTGGAAACGTTCGTATACGAATCAAAGAAATCATCAAAGATACTCCGTACTGCAGCTTTATTTTGAACCCGTATTAAAGCTTCGAAATTCCATTTATCAATCTGAATTACTCCGGCATGTTGTGGGTACAGGATCACTTTATAGAGTTCTACAGTACTGTAATTTCTGCCGTGAAAGTTTTCGAGTGATAATTGTTTGGTTTGGGGCAGTATTACATCCTGCTTCATGAATCCGTTAAAATCGATTATTTTCTTTGGATTACATCCCACGACATCAACTAAAGTATATAATTTATAAGTTACCACAATAGCTTCCTGTTCAAATACATTTGTTTTTGAAACTTCTGTTCTCATGAATATATTATCATTCGAAACAGAAGCACGCTTGTTTACATTTTCAGTTCCGGATGATCTTCCACCCTGAGATCTTGATGGAACTGATGCATCTGCCGGAAGTACTTTTATTGCCAGACCATTCGAGGTAAATTTTTTATTATTAACGTTAATGCTCGCTGATGAAATAGTAAAAGTACCGGTTTTTCTGGCTTGAAGGGTATATGTAAATGACATAGAAACAGAGGAGGTAGTTCGACCATTTACAATTTCATAACTTGAACTGTGTGACTCGAAAGGACCGGCCAACACATCAAAATTACTTATTTCAGGTACTCTCAAATCTTTACCTGCAGCATTTATCGAATACACCAGTTGAAATGGTTTTTCTAATACGACTGCCGTTGGAGCTGAAGCAGAAAAACGTATTGGTTCATCGGCCCATATAATTAATGGGTTTAAAAATAAAAGCGATAGTGCTAAAAATATTATTTTCCTTTTCATATATTTTTTTTTGGAATCAAAACAATCTTCATTTAAAATTGTTTACCAGTCCTTCTCAGCTTTTTTGGTTCCTCTTACCGGCTGTTTCTTGGCCTTATCCTGAGCATTCTTTTCATCTTGCAACAACGCATCTAATATTTGTTGAGCATTCTCTTTCGACATTTGCTTTTGTTGTTGTTGAGGCTGCGGTTGTTCTTTTGGTTTCTGATCTTGGGGTTGTTTCTGATCTTTTTTATTATCTTTCTTCTTATCCTTATCTTTATTTTTATCCTGATTTTGCTTCTTTAATAAAGATTGTGCGTAAGCTAGATTATACCGGGTACCATTATCTCTGGGGTTGTTCTTAAGTGCCATTTTATAAGCTTTGATACTTTCCTCTAATTTATTATCAACCAATAATGAATTACCGGTATTGTGATAAGCAGCAGCTATTTTTTCTTTTTCTTTGGGCTGAAGAACAAGAGCATTGTTGTATTGTTCCAAAGCTTCTTTGTATTTTTTTTGTCGAAACAAAGCGTTCCCAAGATTATAAGTTGCTTCAAAGGATTTTGGATTCTTTAATAATCCTTTTCGATAAGCAATTTCAGCTTTTGTGAATTTGGATGATTTGTATAATTTATTTCCATTTCGTACATCATCACTTTCCTTTTGAGCACAAACAGAAATTGCCATTAGGCTCATCATCAATATATATACTATTTTTTTCATTGGTTAAAATGTAATTAGCAAATTGTCAATTCTTTATAACTTTTTCTTTTAAATCAAAAATTTTAAATTTACTTAGTCGTTTATTCTTTCTATCAAAAATAAAGAAATCCATTATTAAAATTATCAAAGCTAATAAGGCAAATGATTGAAATTGCTCATTATACTCCGAATATGAACTTGTCTTTATATCCGATTTTGCTAACGTATCCAATTGTTTTGTAATGGTTCTAAATGCACTGTTGCTGTTATCGGCATGAACATATATTCCTTTTCCGGCCTGAGCAATCTCTTTACACATTGATTCATTCAATTTCGATACAACTACGTTTCCATCTTTATCTTTCCAAAAATTCATGGTGCCGGGTACCGGTATTGGAGAACCATCGGTCTTCCCCATTCCAATTACGTTGACTATTATATTATTTTCGGCTGCTAATTTTGCAGCACCAACAGCATCATCCTCATGATTCTCGCCATCTGTTATCACAATAATCGCTTTCGCTGCGGTACTTTTTGCCCCAAATGATTTTATGGACAGATCTAATGCACTTCCGATTGCTGTTCCCTGACGGGGCACCATTTGAGTTGAAATTGTAGATAAGAACATTTTCGCCGATACATAATCAGCCGTAATCGGCAATTGTGTATAGGCATCGCCTGCAAAAACAACCAGTCCGATTTTGTCGTTCGTCATGCCATCCACTAATTTCGATAATACCTGTTTTGCTTTTTCTAGCCGGCTGGGTTGGACATCCTGTGCCATCATGGAATTTGAAACATCAAGGGCAATCATAACTTCTATCCCTTTCCGTTTATCTTTCTCTTCCTTCATACCGAATTGAGGCTGAGATAAAACAATGATCAGTAATATAACTGCCAACAATTGTATATAAAATTTTATCTGCGGTCTGATAAAGGATACGTTTGGCATTAAATCAGCCAACAAATCCGGATTTCCGAATTTATTAATATTCCGGCGTCTTAGTATTTTTGTATATATGAATACACCTGTCAGTAATGGTACCAACAGGAATAAATATAAATATTCAGGATGAGCAAATCTAAACATATCAGTTGTATTTAATAAATCTAAGCTGTGATATAAGAAAAAATAAGTATTTAAAAATAATTATAATCAAACGACCTGATACTTATGGAATTCTTCTCAGGATTGTATTTTTTATCAGAATTTCCAATGTAAGCAAAAGAAAGGCCAATAAACTAAACACATAGAATTGCTCTTCTTTTTTACTATATTCACGGACACTGATTTTTGTCTTTTCCAACTGATCAATTGCTTGATAAATATGTCGGAGCTTTGAATTATCAGTAGCATTAAAAAATTTACCTCCAGTCAGATTAGCTATATCTTTTAATGATTTTGCATCAAAATCAGATTGTACCTGCTGATATTGAATTCCCATTGGTGTGGGAACAGGAATATTCACAATTCCGGTTGTGCCGACTCCAATCGTATAAATACGGATTCCAAATGTTTTAGCTATTTCAGCCGCTGTAATCGGGGCAATATCACCACAGTTATTTGACCCATCCGTCAACAGAATAATCACTTTTGATTTTGCTTTGCTATCCTTTATCCGATTTACTGAATTTGCCAGACCTAATCCAATGGCTGTTCCATCATCAATTAAACCGTATTTTACATTATTTAATAGATTAATTAATACCGCATGATCGGTTGTCAACGGGCATTGCGTGAAGCTTTCGCGGGCAAAAACCACCAGGCCAATGTTGTCGTTTGGTCGTGAAAGAATAAATTCTGTTGCAACTGTCTTTGCTGCTTCAATCCTGTTCGGTTTAAGATCTTCAGCCAACATAGTTCCCGACAGATCTAATGCCATCATGATGTCAATGCCTTCGGTGTTTTGTGTTCTCCAGCTATTTGAAGCCTGAGGCCGTGCCAATGCCATAACAATACAAAGAATGACAAGGGTTCTTAAAATAAACGGAATATGCCTGAAACGTACCTTCCCGCTTTTTGGATACTGCAATAAATTACGGTGCGAAGATATCTGTAAACTAGCATCCGATTTGTGCATCTCCCAAATGTACCAAAACACAATTGGGATCAGCAATAACAATAAAAAAAGATATTCCGGGTTATGAAAAGTCATCATTCAGTTGTCAAATTAGGTAATAAATAAGAATCTTAAATTACTTTATTATTCTCTTTAATTTCTTCTTTTTTAATCTCTTCTTTTTTAATCTCATCCAGGGGTTTAGTGTCTTCAACTTTGGTTTGATTAACAAATAAATAGGCATTTAACAGACTTAATTCATGTTCATCTGGTGAAGGATCAAATTTTGCAAACTTAACTAAGTCTGCCAGTTGTAATATTTGTTTTAACCCTGAATATGCTGATTTCTGTTCCGAGCGTAAAGTTCGTAAATTATCAAGTATTTCTTCAGAGGTCATTTCCATACTATTGACATTGAAAACTCTTTCAATGTATTCACGGATTATATTTGTTAATTCAGTATGGTATTCTTTTGACCGGCCCTGTTGCCAGGGTTTCTCTTGTTTTACTTTATCCAATTCACTTAATGCCACTACATGTGGAGGCAGAAGCAGTTTCATCTCTTTGCTGCCTAATACAGGTTGCTTCTTGAAATATTTCTGATAAATAAAAAATAATAAAATCAGAATTCCATGAATAGCCAATATAAGTAGAATAATAAACAACAAGTTTAACCAATTGTATTTCGGTTGAAAGACTGATTTTATGTCTGCAATTGAATTGGAAGCAGTATCAATCTTAAATGGTTGGACAACTTTTAACGAAAGCGATTTTGACCAGACTGTATCTCCGTTTAATACAAACGGAAAAGGAGGTATATAAAGGAGAGAATCTTTAAAAGCAGTTACAAGGTAATGTTGTTTAACTAAGATATGACCATCCTGCGATTTTAAAGTATCCGTCTTAACAGGTTCAACGATATCCAGCCCCCCGATAATACTATCTGAGAATACTGGCATACTGACTTTCTGTTTCGGTTGTTGCGACACTTCGAAAGTCAAAAGAGTCTGATTACCAATCCATAGAACTGTTGAATCTAGACGTGCATTCACTGTTATTTTTTGTGCCCATAAATTCGGGTGGACAATTACCACCAAGAAAAGAAACAACATCAAAAGAAATTTTCTCATACCAATTTTTCAATTTCCAATTTTTCAATTAAAATTATAATTGTGAAGTATTTTATGCTCTCATTTTAAATAACTTCATTAGAACACGAACGTAATCTTCAGAAGTGCTCATCGTAACTAAATCAACACCTGATTTGGTAAACGATTTTTGTAATGCGAGTTGGCCTTCTCCCCAGGCATGCTTATAAGTCGTTCGAAGTCGTTTATCTGAAGTATCTACCCAGATTCTTTCTCCGGTTTCAGCATCCTTTAATTTGATTAGACCAACATCCGGCAATTCGGTTTCACGAATATCATAGACCTGTAAGGCTACAATATCATGTTTCCTGTTGGCAATTGTCAAATCTCTCTCAAAGTTCTTATCAATAAAATCGGAGATGATAAAAGCAGTTGAACTCTTTTTAATAGCATTGGTAAAATATCGCAATGCCCCTGCAATGTCGGTTTTATGACTTTCAGGTTTAAAATCAATTAGTTCTCGTATTATTTGAAGCACATGTTTCTTCCCTTTCTTGGGTGGGATGAACTTTTCAATTTTGTCGGAAAAAAAGATAACACCTATCTTATCATTATTTTGAATGGTTGAAAAAGCAAGGGTGGCAGCAACTTCTGTGAAAATATCTTTTTTAAGTTGTGTGACAGTTCCAAATTCCCGGCTTCCCGATACATCAATCAGCAATACAACGGTTAATTCACGTTCTTCTTCAAACACCTTAATATAAGGACGTCCAAAACGCGCAGTGACATTCCAGTCGATTGATCGTATCTCATCTCCATATTGATATTCACGCACTTCGGCAAATGTCATTCCTCGGCCTTTAAATGCTGAATGGTATTCTCCTGCGAAAATATTTTTAGACAACCCGCGTGTCTTTATCTCTATTTTTCGTACTTTCTTTAATAATTCACTGGTTTCCACGAATTCAATTTTTTAATTTCATTTTTTTAAATATGAATTACAAATTATGAATCTGGCTTTATTTAGGGCACTTCGACAGTATTCAATATTTCTGTAATGATTTCTTCAGTTGTCATGTTATTTGCTTCAGCCTCATAACTAAGACCAATACGGTGACGCAATACATCATAACAGACAGCCCGGATATCTTCCGGTATTACATATCCTCTGCGTTTAATAAATGCATAAGCCCTTGAAGCAAGCGCCAGATTTATAGAAGCACGTGGGGAAGCCCCAAAAGAGATCATATCTTTTAATGAATCCAATCCGTAATCCTGTGGAAAACGTGTTGCAAATACAATATCTACTATATATTTTTCTATTTTTTCATCAATGTATACCTGACGTACAACTTCACGTGCATCGATAATATCTTTGGGCGATAAGATTGGTAGTACGGTTGGTTTATCTTTCAACAAATTCTGACGGATAATTAATCTTTCTTCCTCTTTCTTTGGATAATTTATAATTACCTTTAACATGAAACGGTCAATCTGGGCTTCCGGAAGTGGATAGGTACCTTCTTGTTCAATCGGATTCTGAGTCGCCAATACCAGAAACGGTTCGTCAAGTTTGTAAGTATTTTCCCCAATTGTAACCTGACGTTCCTGCATTGCTTCAAGTAATGCACTTTGTACTTTGGCAGGGGCACGGTTTATTTCATCGGCTAATACTAAATTGGCAAAAATAGGTCCCTTTTTTATACTGAACTCTTCTCTTTTCTGACTGTAAATCATGGTTCCGATCACATCAGCAGGTAATAAATCGGGTGTAAACTGTATTCTGCTGAAATCACCTTTTATCAAATCAGACAGCGTTTTGATGGCTAATGTTTTAGCCAATCCGGGAACACCTTCTAACAATATGTGACCATCGGAGAGTAAACCTATTAATAACGACTCTACTAAATGTTTTTGACCGATAATTACTTTATCCATTCCCATGGTTAATGCATCTACAAAAGAACTTTGTCGTTCGATGCGTTCATTAAGTTCCTTAATATCAACAGATTGAATCATATTATTTTGTGTTATTTTGTTGGATTTTTTGTTGAACAAATATAGTGTTATTTGAAACGTTAAAGCATTGATTTAATATCTATTAACCTGAATTTAGATTATTAAGTACAGAACGTTTTTTAGTGTCAATTTCCATCTTCTTTTTTAAACATATGAATTAAAAAAGTCCTGCATATGTTAATTTATGCAGAACTTTTAGAGTACCGGTAATATTTAAATTGAATATTGGGTTATTTTATAACATTTGAACAAGTTCTGTCACTATTTTAGTTAAGATAAGGAAGAAAATAATTGGAAATGTAAGGTTTCATCCGGAAATAAAACACACCCCAATACATTCAGGTCACTTGAAAATTATCGCATGTGCTAGTTTACATAAATATCATGCAGCTCCCGGGCCTTTAACAGACAACGCGGATTCGTTGTATCAATCAATCGTGGATCTAATTTTGGTATCCTGATTAATGTTCCAATGGCTATTTCATCGGGATTCGAAATTTTTTCTTTATTAGCTTCATAGATATAAACCCAGAAATCTTTACTTTTGAAATATCTTTTAGACATAATGGTCAAACGACTGCCTTCCTGAATACGTTCCGATGCGATAAATTCTTTATAAACCCTCGGATTATCAAATAAAAGTTGTACACTGTCAACAGGTTGAACCGGTTTAACAGTTGCAAACACTGTTGTGTCTTTTGGAATCACTACTTTTACAGGCTTTGGAGTGGGTTTAGGAGCAGGAGTTATCCACTCTGAAATAGTATTTGCAATTTCAGAAATGGATAGGTGCTGAGTTATGTTTGTAACAGAATTATCACCGGTTGCAGCGAAATAAATGAATAGTCCCGCTCCGGATCCAATGGTCAAAAATAGAATTAACAACACCCACTTCCGTATTTTATGTTTTTTTAATGGCTTAATATTCTCTAAATAAGGAGTCGAAGCTAATTCTGAAATTAACTGTGGTTCCTTGTTTTCTGAAGTTTTCTCTTTATTTTCTTCACCTTCTTCTTCAACCAGTCCAGCCGGAGTTGATATATAATTTGGATTTGATATAAAATCCGGTCTTACTGGCTTATCATCTTTTTTAAGAGTTGAATCATCTTTAAGGTTGGCATGATTGATTGTTTCAGCAGTTAGATTGGGCACTTCAATCTTTTCTTCTGGAATAGTTTCCGAATCATTAGCAACTGTTACTGTAGCCGGTTCTGTATCTGTTTCATTTTCTTCTATTCTATTTTCCTGATCCTTTTTCGCTTCGTCAATTTCATTGACAGATTCAACTTCAATATTTTCAACTTTAGTATCGGGTATTTGTTTTATTTCATTATTCAGCAGTTCGACAACCGGAACTTCTTCCTGAATTAATGGAACTGTTTTTTTTGATAATGACTGAATTTCCGAAATAAGATTTTTAATTTCAATAGCTTGTTCATTAAATAAACGGCGAGGATCTGTAATCGGATCAGTTTCTTCTACTAATTCAGTTTTTGTAGGATCAGAATCTAATTCCACGGGTTCTAAATGAGCAAAAGGTTCATTCACCTGTTCTTTTAAAGTTGAATCTGGCACAAAAACCACTTTATAATACCCAACAATCAAAATTTCTTCCCGGGTTTGAATATTGACACTTTTACGTGGTTCGTTCCACTGAAGTTTAAAGGTACCAAAACTTTTTATTTTAACTGACTCTCCCGCCAATAAACCCTCTTCAATGGATGCAATCATTACTTTCAGGAATTCTTCGGCAGCTCGCTTGCTTACTGAAGCTTTCGATGCTACCAGATCAATAATTTCCTGGGATGAGATTTTTTCCTTAATCATGATGAGGAATATCTTTAAGTTTATCTTTCAAAATATTACTTTGTTTAAAATTCACAACCAATTTTGGTGGAATCAGTGTACGAATTTGTGTAGAGGGGTGTACGGAAAGTCTTTCATCTTTCTTGCGCACTTCAAAATTACCAAAACTCTGGAAACCAATTGTTTTATCTTCCATTAACAACTGGGCACATGTTGCTACTGTAGTTTCCAACAAAATTGCAGCCACCGATTTTGGAGCGTTCAATTTGGCAGCAATACTGGTTATTAATTCTTTGTTATTCATATCTTTCGAAATTAGATTATCGTGTTAAATGGGTCGAATAAATTATATATTTTAAATCTGAAAATAAATCTCTGATTTATTTTCAGATTCTGCATGACACATCACAACTCCAATTTGATTCACTTATTTTATCCAACTTGAGAAACATTAAATCCCATATAAATCAAAATCAGTGGCATCAATAATTTTTGTCTTGTAAAATTCGCCCGGTTTCACACCGGCAGTGTTTAATGGAATAAGCACTTCCTGATCTACTTCCGGTGAATCATATTCTGTCCTTCCTATAAAATATTCATTTTCTTCCCTGTCGATAATAACTTTGAATGTTTTTCCTATTTTTAATTGATTTAATTCGGCTGATATTCCCTGCTGGATTGACATGATTTCATCAACCCGTTGTTGCTTTTCTTCGGTTGGTATATCGTCAGCATAGGCTGTATAGGCATAAGTTCCCTCTTCATTCGAAAAAGCAAAAGCTCCCAGGCGTTCAAAACGGACTTTGCGAATAAACTCTTTTAAATCCTGCACATCCTCTTCTGTCTCTCCGGGATGACCTAATAACAATGTGGTTCGAAGATGAATATCCGGAACTTCTGTCCGGATTCGGTCTATTAGTTCATAAGTTTGGTCTGTGGTAATATTCCGGCGCATCTTTTTGAGCATGTTATTACTCACATGTTGTAATGCTATATCCAGATAATTACAGACATTATCACGTTCACGCATCACTTTGAGTATATCATAAGGAAATTGAGCCGGATAAGCGTAATGTAAGCGCAACCATTCAACACCTGGTATATCAGAGAGTCTTTCCGTAAGCTCCGCTAATTTTAACGCGTTATATCGATCCTGTCCATAATATGATAAATCCTGGGCTATCAGTTGAAATTCTTTTACTCCTTTACCGACCAGTCCTTTTACTTCATTTTCTATATCCTCCATGGTACGTGACCGATGACGTCCCGTTATTATTGGAATAGCACAGTAGGAACAGGTTCGGTTACAACCTTCTGATATTTTTATATAGGCATAATGTGAAGGTGTAGTCAGAGTTCGTTCAAAACGTAAATCTGAACGATATGACTGGCCTAAGTCGGTCAGGATATCATTATAATTGAATTTACCATAAAATTTATCAACTTCCGGAATTTCTGACCGCAATTCATCCAAATAGCGTTCTGAAAGACATCCCATTACAAAAAGCTTCTTAATCTTTTCTTGTTTGCGTAATTTTGCAAACTGCAGAATGGTATGTATACTCTCCTCTTTGGCATCTCCTATAAATCCGCAGGTATTGATAATTACAATCTCTCCGTCAGGATTCTCGGCATCATGCCTGACCTGATATCCCAAAACTTCAAATTGCCTCATCAACTGCTCTGAATCAACCAGATTTTTTGAACATCCAAGAGTTATTAAATCAACAATTGATGTTTTTTTTTGAGTTTCATTTGTTAGAATCTCACTATTCTTTTTACTTATCATTTAATAAATTCTATCTTTTATTAGGTTGGAAAAAGTTGATTAGCTAAATAATGAATCAACAAATTTTTCCTTGTCAAAAACCTGTAAATCCTCAATACCTTCTCCTAAACCGATATATTTTACCGGAATTTTAAACTGATCTGATATCCCTATTACAACGCCTCCTTTTGCCGTTCCATCCAGCTTTGTTATGGCCAGGGCTGTAACATCGGTTGCAATAGTAAATTGTTTGGCCTGTTCAAATGCATTCTGGCCTGTTGAACCATCCAATACCAGTAATACTTCATGCGGTGCATCCGGAACGACCTTTTGCATTACATTTTTTATCTTAGTCAACTCATTCATTAAGTTGATTTTGTTGTGTAATCGTCCTGCGGTATCTATAATCACGACATCGGCATTGTTTGCTTTTGCCGAAGCAATTGTATCGAATGCTACTGATGCCGGATCAGCTCCCATTTTTTGTTTGATAACCGGTACTCCTGCCCGCTCTCCCCAGATGACCAGTTGATCAACGGCTGCTGCCCTAAATGTGTCGGCAGCACCAAGATAAACCTTTTTACCCGCTTTTGTAAACTGATAAGCTAACTTTCCGATTGTCGTTGTTTTTCCTACTCCATTCACTCCTACTACCATGATAACATAAGGTGTACGGGGCAATGGGGCATCAAAATCATTCAGTAAACCGGAGTTGTTTTCACCAAGTAATGCCGCAATTTCGTCTTTTAAAATACTGTTTAATTCAGAAGTATTAATATACTTGTCACGTGCAACCCGCTTTTCAATTCTGTCAATGATCCTTAAAGTTGTCTCAACGCCTACATCCGAGCTAATCAACACTTCTTCCAGATTATCAAGGACTTCATCGTCAACTTTTGTTTTCCCTGAAACCGCGCGTGTTAGTTTTGAGAAAACACTTTCCTTGGTTTTGGATAATCCCTGATCAAGCGTTTCTTTTTTCCCTTTATTGAAAATGTTAAATATACCCATGTTGTCAGTGTAAATTAAGTGATTGGTAAAAGCTTTCAGGTTGATAAGCTGAAGGGTCGAACTCGATATTTAGCAGATGAATAAAACGAATTTGTACGAAATATTATTTAAAATTCAGTATTTTCTCGAGCTATTTACTCAACTCAGTCAACTAAATCAACTTAGTCAATTCAATCAACAGGAATCAAGCTTACAAAATTAATTCTTTTTTTTGAGCTTATAACAAAAAAATCCCCTCATTTTGACTAATGAGAGGATTCTTTTTATTTTTGGAACGATATTTTTATTTTGTAAAATGATCTTTCACTTTATCGTTATGAACAATTTCTTCCTGGAACATATATGCACCGGTTTTTGGTGATTTAACCATTTTGATAACCTTTGCAAATGCACGTCCTTCTCCTTTTTGGATTGATGCAACCGTCTTCTTAGCCATAATTCAGATATTATTTAATTTCTTTATGAACTGTTACTTTTTTCAATATCGGGTTGTATTTTCTCAACTCCATACGTGCCGGTGTGTTTTTTCTATTTTTCATCGTTATATAACGTGATGTTCCGGGCATCCCGCTATCTTTATGCTCTGTGCATTCCAAAATCACTTGGACTCTTGCTTCTTTCGATTTTTTTGCCATGGTGTAGTTTTTCTCCTAAATTATGCGTATAAATACCCTTTTTCTGACGCTTTTTTAATGGCAGCATCCAATCCAATTTTGTTAATGGTACGAAGTCCATTAGCCGATACATTTAAGCTGATCCAGGTATCTTGTTCTACCCAAAAGAATTTCTTTGTAAACAGGTTTACATCAAATGTTCTTTTGGTACGACGTTTCGAATGGGATACGTTGTTTCCTACCATTGCTTTTTTACCGGTAATCTGACAAATTTTTGACATTTCTATATCTTTTTATTGTTTACATTTTTTCTCAAAAACAGTGTGCAAAAGTACACTTTATTTTTTAAATATGCAAGTTATTTCCTCTTTTAATTTCAATTAAAAGAAATAGTTTGAAATAAATACATTTTAATGAGCTGATAGTGATTCATTTGTAGTCAAGTATTTCTTTCAGCATAAGAATGGCTGCCTGAGTTGCACGCAGTACATTCTGCTCTCTGAGCGACCCAAAATGAAATTCACGGCTGAGCAGTACATCTTCAGAACAAACTGCTATCCAGACTGTTCCGACAGGTTTTTCGGGAGTTCCTCCCGTAGGACCTGCAATTCCTGATGTGGCTATTGAAACATCCGAACGTAACAACTTTCGTACTCCTGTAGCCATTTGTTCTACGACTTTTTGACTCACGGCTCCATACTGTTCCAACTCTTCAGAAGATACCTGCAGAACATTTGCTTTCAAGTCATTCGAATAGGCGACCAATGAACCTTTAAAAAAGGCAGAACTACCCGGAATAGACGTAAAAGTCCGTGCAATGTTCCCTCCGGTACAACTTTCGGCAGTTGCTACCAGTTTGCCTTTTTCAACAAGGAGATTGCCTACAAGCTGTTCTATTGGGATATCTTCATAAGCGACTATTGCACTCCCCAATAATTGACTTAATTTGTCGATTTGCTGATTCATGCTAAATTCAAGCATCAGCTGATCATCCGATAATCCACTTAACCTCAGCTTAATTATTCCTGAATTTGGTAAATACGCTAAACGTATATAATCGGGCAATCCATTTTCCCAGTCAGCAATCTTTATAGCTAATGCCGATTCGGGGAAACCATAAACCTGCACAGTCCTGTGAAGGATTACCGGGGTATCAAACTGAGTCAGCAATCGTGGTATTATTTCAAAACTCATGGCATGCTTCATTTCATAGGGTACACCCGGCATGGAAACAATTACTTTTCCATCTCTTTCAAACCAGGTAACAGGAGCTGTTCCTACCGGATTTGGAATGACAGTACAATTATCCGGCACCATGGCTTGAGCTCTTGTCAGATCATTCAGTACAAATCCCGGCCGGTTAATAAACAACCGGTGTATATTTTGAAGTACGGATTCATTAAAAACTAATTTTGAACAAAAAAAAGCACTTAATGTCTGTTTGGTGATATCATCATTCGTCGGACCTATTCCGCCCGTAAAAAGTACCACATTCACGCGTTTTAAGGCCATTTTAAGCGACTCAGTAATGTGATTGGCATCATCGTGTACCGAAGTTATCTGTGTAAGCTCAAATCCGCTTTTATTCAGTTCGACTGCCATCCAGGCTGAGTTCGTATCAACTATCTGACCAATAAGTATTTCATCACCAATGGTAATAATTTCTACCTTTACACGATTAGTTTTCATTTTATTTTCTGTTTTTTAATTCTTCATCTGCAATTTCAAGTTGTTCATACCATTCGGCACCAAACCTTCGAATCAGTGGTTCCTTTAAAAATTTATAAACAGGAACTCCTAACTTACTCCCAAGTTTACGGGCACAATTACAAACACTCCACCGATGGTAATTTACGGCAACATAATCTTCATACTTCTGTAAACGTACCGGATATAAATGGCAGGATATCGGTTTGTAAAAATCAGTTTTACCTTCACGAAAAGCTTTTTCAATGGCACATTTACAGATCCCGGATTCATCCGTATACGTAAAAACGCATTCATCTCCGTTGACAATGGATGTCACCGGTTCTCCATCATCATCAATATAGGATACACCTTGATTTTTTATAACTTCTTGCGATTTTTCGGTTAAATCATCCCATATGATTGGTAACAGATCTTCTATTATTTTGACTTCCGAATCTTCAAGAGGTGCACCATCATCACCTTCTATACAGCATTTCCCTTTACAGGTATTTAAATCGCACACAAAACTTTCATCCAATAAATCAAGACTGATTATGGTATCATCTATTTGTAACATTTTTTATTATAGGATTTTCAATAATTACTAATTTTGAACATTTTACTCTAAATAAACAATTTACTTCATTTCAGAGAACTAAAGGCTATAAATTAAAGCCGTTACTTCCTTCCTTTAAGGACCTTGGGGAGTTTATTTTTAAGAATGATCTAATGACCCTTCTAAGCATATACGAATCTATAACCGGATTGTAGAAACAAAGAAAGCGCATCAATGATAGTTGATACGCTTCTAATAATTTTAAATATCAATTATTTTTTTGCCGGTACTGCTTGATTAGCAGGAGTTTTTGCAGCTTCTGGCTTTTCACCGAAATTTGGAGCTACTACGCCTGGTTCAGCTTGTTTTGCATGTTGATAATTTTCTTTTATTTCTGAATCTTTAGATGTATCTACTGTTTGATGTTTGTGAACACCTACTGTAATAATAGAAACTACAACAACGAAAATTACAAGCCCCCAGGTGGCTTTTTCCAGAAAATCGGTTGTTTTGCGAACACCCATTATTTGGTTGGTTGATGAAAAACCGGCAGCTAAACCACCACCCTTTGAGTTTTGAACCAACACTAATAAAGTGAGCAAAATTGAAGCAATAACAATTAAAATTGTAAGTAGAACGTACATAATAAGATTTATTTTTTTGAGTTAGCGATAACTTTTTCCAAAAATCGGATTTGGTCTGCAAAGTAAACACTTTTTTTTGGATTATTCAAATTTAATGCTCTCAAAATTTCAATTGCGTCCTTGTATTTATGTGCAATAATGAGTTTTTTTGCATTGCTTTCGGTAATTTCCAGTGTTACTACAGTTTTTATTTCTTCGGGTGGTGAAATTACATGAGGAATTTCTTTTTCTGGGATCTTCACTTCTTTAGGTGTAATCGATTTCTCTAATGGCTTCACAAGTGGAGGTATAACCATGGCCCGCGCTGATTTAAGTCTATCTGCCAGATTTTTCAACGATTGTTTTGTATCCCCGCCCTCCGTCTCAATCATAGTGATCATATCAAAATAATCACCGGTTGATTTTCCACTCTTAGTCCGCTGATATGGTTCTGTCGAAAGCATTTTTTCAGGATGCAAAAAATAATAAAACCATCGTCTGCTGTTACAATAAATGGATGCGATCTTTAAATTTGCGGCATAGTGTATGCTGTGCGATTGTTGTAACGATTTCACATAGAGCAGGCGTGTCGTTACAAAGTAAGGATATCGATCCACTAATTCTTTTAAATCCGTATTAAATTCGGGTTTAACTTTTCCGGGCATCCTTACAATAGTTATGAAATCATCATGTGTCATAGATACGGATAAGTTAAATTGTAATACCTGTTTGTAACTTCTGGTAGGTATTGTAGTTTGATTTGAAAGATATCTTTGAATTTAAATAAATGGTTTATTATTATATTAGAAATGTCAATTACGAAGTAAATCCTCACTGCACTCGTGGTTTGAAGTTGTTAGATCAATATTTATCAGTTCAATAATCAGTAATCTGGGCTAAACATTATTACATTTATTAAATATAAAGTTTTAGATGTCTTATTAATTTCTCTTTCCTAATCATTACTCAACTCTCATTCATCTCCTCTTACCTCATCTCTCATTCCTCATCCCTCATCTCTCTTTCCTTACCTCTTCCTTACTTTTACCATTTAGCGACAGTATCGTTGTAAATATTATCCACAATATCGGTAATCATTTGTTTGTTCAATGCATCCTGAACATTGGTCAATATTAAATTGCTGTCAAAGGTCTGAAAAGAGGTATAACTTTTTTCAAAATCTTCTTCCGGATTTTTATAATTAGTAAACCGTACTTTAATCGTCAAGGTCAGTTTTGTCTGTGATGCGTACGAATCGGCGCTAATGGCTAATGGTGTTAATAGATATCCCGTAATCTCACCTTCCAGATGTAAGTCACCTTCTTTTTTTAATAACTGCAGACGTGTTTGTTTTGTATACGAATCACGCAAAGCTTCCGAAAATTCCTGAGAGAGCGGTGGATAAACCAGTTCTGCCGCATTTGGAAAATCAAATATCGAAAGAGTCTTGGTCTTGGTATAATCTATCGACGAGCCGTTAAACTTGTACGAAATGGAACAAGACATTAACAAAAGCGAAATAATTGATACCAAAAGGATCCTCATACTTGAATTGGATATTATATTTATTCTTTTCATAAATTCAATTTATTCAATGCCGTATTCCTTTATTTTTCTGTATAGGGTTCTTTCCGATATTTGCAATTCATCGGCAGCAGATTTTCGCTTTCCATGATGTTTTTCCAACGTTTTTTTTATCATTTGACGTTCCATATCCTCAAGTGTAAACGGTTTCTGGTTTTCAAATTCATTATATTCCTCTGCATCCTGATAGGATTCTTCATAATCAGGACTACCTTCAAAACCAGTTGGCTCTCTCGACGATTTATCAGTTTTAAACTCAGGGGAGCCGGGGGAAGTAATAATGTTATCCTTATGACTTAAAAAATTAGATTGAAACAACGATTCGGATGATTGGTTATCAACCTGATGATTATTCATTATGTCATGAACTATTTTTTTTAGTTCATTCATGTCTTTTTTCATGTCAAATAAAACCTGATAAAGGATTTCACGTTCACTATTAAATGTTTTTGGGTCATTTCCTGTTTTAGAGAATAAGGCAGGTAAACGTTCTATGTCATCTTTCGGTAAATAGTTTTTTAAAATCTGTGCTGTAATTTCACGTTGTTGTTCAATAACCGATATTTGTTCTGTTATATTTTTCAGTTGCCTGACATTTCCATTCCAATAATAATTTGTCAAAAGTACTTTTGCATCTTCCGTCAGTTTTATGTTCGGCATCCTGTATTTTTCGGCAAAGTCGGATGCAAATTTACGAAACAATAATACAATATCATCTTTTCTTTCACGTAGAGCAGGGATAGCTATCGGTACTGTATTTAATCTGTAAAACAAATCTTCACGGAAACGTCCATCCCGCGTTGCCTGAATCATATTCATATTGGAGGCAGCAACAACCCGGACGTTTGTTTTCTGTGTTTTCGAGGATCCTACTTTTATAAATTCACCGGCTTCAAGGACTCGTAATAATCGGACCTGTGTCGAAAGTGGAAGTTCTCCTACTTCATCCAAAAATATGGTTCCTCCATCTGCCACCTCAAAATAGCCCTTTCTATCGGCTGTTGCACCCGTAAATGAGCCTTTCTCGTGTCCAAACAGTTCCGAGTCAATTGTACCCTCCGGGATAGCCCCACAGTTAACCGCAATGTACGGTCCATGCTTTCGGTGACTGTAAAAGTGAATGATCTGTGGAAAATTTTCTTTCCCTACTCCACTTTCTCCTGTTATAAGGACGGAAAGATCGGTAGGTGCTACTTGTACGGCTATATCAATGGCCCGGTTCAATAATTCAGAAGTTCCAATTATTCCAAATCTCTGTTTTACTGATTGTATTTCTGATTGTTGCATAATTCGAAAAAATTAAAGACTGTAATAATGGCATAAATAGCCTGACAAAATTACTAATAATAATAGAACTTGATCAATAAATAAGTAAAAATAAAGTTGCAAAATTTTAAGTTCTGTAGATTTCAATTATTCTATCCGTTAATTTGCATTCATGCAGATGATTAATCGTAAGCATCCCAAATATGCCGCATATAAAATGCAAAAAACGGACTTAGAGTAATTATTATTCTCTAAGTCCGTTTTTTTTGTTAGATTTCTATGGGAGTAATTCTTCCCACTGGATAGGACTTTCCA
>Ga0302209_10000213_pt1 | contig 28019 bp, 22 predicted proteins | sample II_Fen_E3_1_FD_194574 | JGI IMG/M metagenome (GOLD analysis project Ga0302209, IMG submission 194574) | Peat permafrost microbial communities from Stordalen Mire near Abisko, Sweden - II_Fen_E3_1 | ecosystem: Environmental > Terrestrial > Soil > Wetlands > Permafrost | place: Sweden: Abisko...
CCAACTGAGCTATCCCGCCATGCTTTTAAAGCGGTGCAAAGATAGCCTTTTTGGCTTATCTGAACAAGTTTTTGAACGAAAAAATCAAGGATTAGGTTATAAATCCATTTTAATGAAAGCTATTAAACTGATATTAAAATAAATAGCGCATTAAAATTTTGGATTCATCCCCAGATTATACATAACAAATGACCATATATCCGTTTGTGCATCGATCATTTTCCCGACAGGTTTGCCTGCACCATGACCAGCTTTAGAGTCAATCCGGATTAATGCTGGAGCTGTTCCGGCATTATCGGCCTGCAAGGTGGCTGCGAATTTAAAAGAATGGGCAGGTACAACACGGTCATCGTGATCACCAGTCATAACTAATGTAGCGGGATATTTTACGCCAGGCTTTATGTTGTGTAACGGAGAATACCCTTTGAGGTATTCGAACATTTCTTTGCTTTCCTGGCTGTTCCCATAATCACTGGTCCATGACCAGCCAATGGTAAACTGATTGTACCGCAACATATCCAGTACGCCCACTTCGGGGATTGCCACAGCGTATAAATCGGGACGTTGGGTCATACAGGCGCCTACCAGTAATCCTCCGTTAGAACCTCCATCAATAGCCAGTTTTTTAGATGAAGTATATCCTTTTGAAATCAGGAATTCGGCAGCTGAAATGAAATCGTCAAATACATTTTGTTTATGCATCTTGGTGCCTGCCATATGCCATGCTTCCCCATATTCACCACCACCACGTATATTGGCTACTACGTAGATTCCTCCGTTCTCTAGGAAAGGAATGCGATATGCGTTAAATGTCGGATTTAAGCTGATATTAAAACCACCGTATCCATAAAGCATCAGTGGGTTTTTGCCATCCTTTTTCATTCCTTTTTTATAGGTAATCGACATAGGTACTTTAGTCCCATCTTTGCTGGTATAGAATACCTGTTCACTAATGTATTCTTCCTGGTTAAAGGCCACTTCGGTTTTCCGGAATACTTGCGATTTGTTGGTTGCTGCATCGAACCTGAAGACAGTGGGAGGGAAGGTATACGAATGAAAAATGTAAAATGCTTCGTTATCGTTTTGATCTCCCGAAAAGCCAGTTAATGTTCCCAGGGTTGGCAGGGTTATTTCGAACAGCTTCTTGCCGGTCAGATCAAAGCCATACGCATGGTTTGAAGCATCTTTCATATATTCTGCCAAAATTTTACCACCAATTATGGAAGTTCTTTCCAGCACATTCTCCGATTGAGGAATGATTTCTTTCCAGTTTTCACGGGAGTGATTCGCCGGGTCAACTTCCATTAACCGTTGTTTCGGAGCTTTCCAGTTCGTGAGGATATAGATTTTTCCTTTTACATGATCCACAACTGTATAATCATTCTCAAATCCGGGAGCCAACAATTCAAACCGGGCATCGGGAATGCTTAAGTCTTTTATCAATAATTCATTTCCTGTAGTTGTTTCTGTTTCTGTAATAAAGAGATACTTTTCATCGTCCGTTACAATCGGATAACACTCACGAAGGGGAAATTTCTTGTTCTCATAAATTAGTTTGTCCTGGCTTTGTAACTGACCGACAGTATGGTAATAAACCTTTTCATATTCATTTTTATTTGAATATTCTTTTCCAGGTACGGGTGCATCATATGCACTGTAATAAAACCCATCACCCTGCCAGGATATACCCGAAGACTTCGACCAAACAATGTGATCGGATAATACCTGTTTGCTTACCACATCCATTACAAATATTTCATTCCAGTCCGATCCACTTCGGGCAATGGAATAACCAAGATATTTGCCGTTTTTTGAAAATGACTGTGCGTGTAATGCTACAGTTCCATCATTTGAAAAGGTGTTTGGATCAAGAAGGACTTCCGGCTCGGAAGTCAATGTGGCCTGACGGTATAGAACGCTTTGATTCTGAAGTCCATTATTTTTAAAATAAAAATACTGTCCGTTCTTTTTAAATGGAGAACCATATTTTGGATAATTCATCAGGGCTGTCAACCGTTTTTTTAAGTCATTGCGAAAATGAATCTGTCCCAGATAATTGAAGGTTGCTTTGTTTTGCGCCTTTACCCAGGCTGACGTTGCAACAGAAGTATCATTCTCCAACCAGCGGTAAGGCTCTTTTACTTCAACGCCAAAATATATGTCAACAACATTATCTTTAGCAGTGAGCGGATAAACAATTTGAGAGTTGGAATGGCTGGATGATAATAAAATCATACTGATGATGATAGGAATTAGACGTTTCATGTTTTTTTAATTGAGATATTTAACTCTTTATTATTTTAATGCCTGATATACCAGGTTGTGGAATAAAACTTTGAAATCCTGTCCGGTATTGTTCGGTTGTAAATTGATATAAAAGATCAGGATTAAATCTTCTGTTGGATCGATAATGTAATCTGTTCCAAACATGCCACCCCATCGCATGGATCCTTCGGAAGCAATTGATTCATGAGTGTATTCAGTTCGGAAATCATCAAATGCAAGCCCAAAACCTATTTCCCCACGCAAATCCTTTACCTGATTCTTACACATTAATTCTACAGTCTTCCTTCCTAATATTCTTTTTCCATTGAACTCTCCACCATTCAGGATCATCTGGCAGAATTTGGCATAATCTTCAATTGTACCTGACAAACCGGCACCGGTACTAAACAACGTTTGAGCTCCGGAATAGGGATAGGTCTGATATAATTGGCTAGGGTTTGGAGTTAGAACCGAATTCTTGTCTTTTTGATATAAGGTTACCATGCGATTTTCTGATCCTTTTGGCAAATAAAAAAAAGTATTGTTCATTCCAAGAGGTTCAAAAATACGTTCCTGAAAATATTGGTTCACTGGTTTCTTTGAAACAACTTCAATTAAATAACCCAGTACATCCAGGCTCATTCCATACGTAAATTTCTCTCCTGGATCATGTTCCAGCGGACAAGATGCCAGGGTGCGGACTACTTCGCCAAGTGTTTTATTTTCCAGTGTATTCAATGGAGGAATTCTTTTTTTTACAAAGATCTTGCCCAGCGGACTTCCATTTCCATAAGAAATGCCTGAAGTATGTGTCAGTAGATGACGAATGGTAATGTCCTTGTTGGCTGGACGGGTTGTATACGTTGAATCTTTCTCATTAAATGAAACCAATACACGGGGATTTTCAAATTCAGGTATATACTTTTTTATCGGATCATCCAACAGAATTTTTCCTTCTTCAAAAAGAGTCATAACTGCCACGCTGGTTATTGCTTTGGTTTGTGAAGCTATCCTGAAATAGTCATCTTTTTGACAAGGAACCTTGGCATCAATGTTTCGCCAACCAAATGATTTGTTGTGGATAACGTTTCCGTGATGGGCCACAAATGTCACTGCGTGAGGTATAGTACCATTGTCGACAAGTTTTTGAAGAACGGAATCCAACCGGGCTAACCGCTTGGAATCGAATGTTGCTGCAACTTTTTGTGAATGAATGAATGCCTGTGGTGTTGATTTATTCTGACTAAAAACTAAAACACTTGTTGAAAGAACAAAAGTCAGAAAGAATATTTTTTTCATAGTATATTTGTTGATATATTCATGTGAATAATATATTTAATGGAAATAATGTTATTCGAATAGATTGAGTTAAAAGAGACATTAGTGATTTTTTTATTTTGATAAATTGCAGTTTAGCTTACTCCTAATTCTTTTGCAATTTGTTTCATGTAAGCAACTGCAGCTTCATGTTCATTTGGGATAATACCATCCATGATAGCATCTTTTATTCGTGTTTTAATTTCACCGACTATGGCAGTTGCTGGCAAATTAAAAGTATCCATAATCTCCTTTCCTCCAACAGGTGGCTGGAAATTCCTTACTCGATCTTTTTCTTCTATTTCTTTTAACTTTTGGCGGACTAACTGGAAATTAGCCTTGAACTTTTTTACCTTTTCAGCATTTTTTGAAGTAATATCGGCCTCACAAAGTAACATTAAATCATCAATGTCGTCTCCGGCTTCAAATAATAAACGCCGGATAGCTGAATCAGTAATTTCTTCTTCACTCAGGACAATAGGTCGCATGTGAAGGGTTACCATTTTCTGAACATACTTCATCTTTTCGTTGGTAGGCAACTTCATCCGACGAAAGATATCAGGTATGATTTTTTCACCAATAAAATTGTGGTTATGAAAGGTCCAGCCTACCCGTGAATCAAATCGTTTAGTAAGTGGTTTTCCTATATCATGAAGCAAAGCTGCCCATCGAAGCCATAAATTGTCAGTATGTTTACATACATTATCCAGAACAACCAATGTGTGGGCGAAATTATCTTTATGTCCAATCCCATCTTTTGTTTCTGCTCCTTTTAAGGATAATAGTTCAGGAAAAATAAGTTCGAGCAAGCCTGTTTTTTCAAGCAGTATAAATCCTACGGATGGTTTCTTAGACATCATGATTTTATTCAATTCATCTGCAATCCGTTCTTTGGAAATAATCTCAATTCGCTCTTTATTTCTGACTATAGCGTCAAAAGTGTTCGTTTCGAGGAAGAAGTTAAGTTGTGCCGAGAAACGAATGCCACGCATCATTCGTAATGGATCGTCGGAGAAAGTAATGTCGGGATTGAGTGGAGTGCGTATCACAAAGTTTTTCAGATCATCCAAACCTCCAAAAGGATCAATTAATTCGCCAAAACGATCTTTGTTTAAACATATTGCAAGAGCATTTATGGTAAAATCCCTTCTGTTCTGGTCATCCTCCAGTGTCCCATCTTCTACAATCGGGTTTCTTGAATCACGCTGGTATGATTCCTTGCGAGCTCCCACAAATTCTACTTCTAATTCTTTCAGTTTCACCTGAGCTGTGCCAAAGTTCTTAAAAACTGTTATGCTGGCGCGTTTTCCTAATTTATCAGATACCCGTTTGGCCAGTTCAATGCCACTTCCAACAACAACAACATCTATGTCTTTTGAAGTACGTTTGAGAAAAATGTCACGGACAAATCCCCCAATTACATAACATTCCTGTTGTTGTTCATCAGCCGCTTCGGATATAATTTGGAATATCTTTTCTTGTAAATAATTTTTCATACAGGGATCATCCTAATTTTGGAACACAAAGGTAAGAGAATAATATCATACAACAAAGAATTACCCGTAGAAGGGACATTTGCATAATATGGATCAGAAATCATTCCTTACAAGTGTGCAAGGAATTTGTCACTCCTAGAGTATGTTTACTAATTCCAGGCTTCCTGATTAGAACAGACTAATTCCAAAATAGATGGATAATTCTGTTTCTCACATTCCAACATTTTAACCAACAAAGGACTTACCGCATTGAATCGATAAGTCCTTTGGATAAATAGCAAAGATTGAATTTGTTGCTTTAATTCTCTTTTTTAGCCTTCCTTGTTCGTAATTTTTTTAATTCATCTTCAAGGGATTCAATTTCCTTTTCTTGATGATCGATGGTCTTGAGTAATTCATTCAATTCTTCGTTTTCAATTGTAGTAGGATATTGAGCATCCACCCTCTCAAGAAAATCGGCCAGAATATTCATATAATTCATGAAGGCCTCGTAAGGCGATTCATAATTAGTGCCAAATGCATCTTTGTGACTCATGTAACGAAAGTGATCGGATGATTGAAGCATCAACCAGTCATGTTGAAGGGGTTTATCATTGCATAAACGAACCCGTTCACTTACGCCATAAAGTTTATGCAATGCTTCCTGTTGTAAGTCATTTCCGGTCCAGCAACTTAGGTCTTTCTCAAGTCCGGACCAACTAATGGGATGAGAGGCAGAAATACTTCCTGCCGTTTCAAGTTTTTTACCCACCTCAGAAGGCAATATGAAACTGATTTGTTGCTCCATTGCATGATATGGAAGAGCTTTCATGAAATCGTAGATGCCGGATTCAGGACGTTGAAATACACCTAATGCTTCATACCCCATCCAAAGATTAATGATTTTTTCTTCTTCAGGCATTGCATTTAACCAACTTACAAATTTTTCTGCCGAAAGGGGATAATCACTCCATGACTGATCACTAAACCGGAATGCAATATCATCGCTAAGTTTTTGGTTTCTAATGAGTAGTTTTAGTTTTGGCAGGTATTCATGAGTATAAACATAGTTTTGACTCTTCCAACCCAATACCTGACGAGCTTCGTCTAACAGTATCGTTTTATAGCCCATTTTGGAAACTAATTCGCCTATTTCATCTGAATAAATTAATTCTGCATTCCGAAAGGCAGTTGGTTTTTTCCCAAATAAATCTTCAATTTTAGCAGCATGCATTTTCACTTGTTGTTCAAATTCATGTGCATCGAAAATTGAGGAAAGTGAATGCGCATATGGTTCAGCCAGAAACTCCACACTGCCGGTTTTGGCTAATTCCCTGAAGCTATCGATAACTTCGGGTGCATATTGTTCAAATTGTTCCAGTGCAATGCCGGAAATTGAAAAGGTACAACGAAAATTTCCATTTGAACTCCGGATTAATTCGGCAATGGTTCTGTTTGATGGTAAATAAGCATGATCAACCAGATAGCGGATCCGTTCTTCATTTTGAAAATCATCATAGTAATAATGATCTTGTCCGATTTCAAAAAAACGATAACGTTTCAAACGAAGTGGTTGATGTATCTCAAAATAAAAACAAATGTTTCTCATATAATTAATAAATAATTTTTATAGTTACTTAGAATTCACATAACACTATTGTAAATGGCACGAACTTTAAGTCCGGCATCTTCCCATTTTATATTGTTGACTTCTATTAACCCCAACTTGCTTAAACTATCGTACATGGCGGGGTTCTTCACAATAGCATAAATAGCATCGGCCATGGCATCGATATCCCAATAATCAGTTTTGATAGCATGTGTCAGAATTTCAGCACATCCTGATTGTTTGGAAATGATTGACGGAGTTCCAACCTGCATTGCTTCAAGTGGTGAAATGCCGAAAGGTTCCGAGACTGATGGCATAATATATACATCACTTTCGGCTAACATTTCATGTACCTGGCGACCTTTCAAAAATCCTGTAAAATGGAAACGATCAGCTATGTTTCGTTTTGCAACAAGATCAATCATTGCGATCATCATATCACCATTTCCTGCCATTACAAAACGGACATCTTTCGTCTTTTGTAAAACACGGTAAGCCGCTTCAACAAAATATTCAGGTCCTTTTTGCATGGTGATTCGGCCAAGAAAAGTAACTATTTTTTCTTTTCGAGGCGTCTTTTTAAATAAATCAATATCTTCAAGAGGATCAACTGCATTGTGAACGGTTGTCACTTTCCGTGGATCCTGAAAGTATTTTTCAATTACTATTTTACGCGTCAAATCACTGACTGTCATAATATGATCGGCTGCATCCATTCCTCGCTTTTCAATTCCGTAAACAATAGGGTTTACTTGTCCCCTGCTTCGGTCAAAGTCAGTTGCATGAACGTGAATGACGAGTGGCTTTCCTGAAATTTGTTTAGCAAAGACTCCTGCAGGATAGGTGAGCCAATCGTGTGAATGGATAATATCGAAATCTATCTGGTGTGCTAAAACACTTGCCACCGCTTCATAGTTCGAAATTTCTTCAATTAAGTTATCAGGGTATCGTCCGGAGAAGTCGATGCATCCTAATTCGTTTGTGTAAATTCGGGTATAGTCATATTTTATTCCTTTTCGAAGCCAGAAATACTCATCGGGATGCATTTGCGATCCAATCCGCTTATTAACATATTCCCAGTCATTGTCTTTCCAAACAACCGGTACATTACAGGCACCAATAATTTTTAAAAAACTTTGGTCTTCATCACCATGTGGTTTAGGAATAACAAATGTTATATCCATATCATCCTGTAATGCCATTCCTTTTGTAAGTCCATAGCTGGCAGTACCTAATCCTCCTAAAATATGAGGAGGAAATTCCCAACCAAACATTAATGCCTTCATGCTTATTCGTTTTCGTATTTTTTCAATAAATCAAGTACTCGCAATACTTCAGCCACGCTCATTGCAAATGACATGCCTCCGTGACCTTTATAGGGTGGATTTCCATCAAATAATTCAGGAAGAGTGCCAATACAAAGTTCGGTCATTTCGGCTTCAAAACCAATTAACATCCTTTCTAAAAAAGATTTTCCACTTTGTTTGTATATTCGCAGATAAGCAGTTGCAAAAGCTCCAAAAGTGCACGGCCATACTGGTCCGTTAAAATAATTCCTGTCACGTTCCAACTGACCGCCGACATAATTTGGTCGATATGAACCACTTTTGGGACTAAGTGAACGTAATCCTTTGGGGGTAAGTAATTCTTTTGTCGTAATATCCAAAACGGATTTTTGTTGATGTTTGTTCAAGGGCGAGAATGGAAGGCTTACAGCCAAAATCATATTTGGGCGAACTTCTAAATCGTTATAATTGCCATCGACAAAATCATATAAATAAGTGCCATTCCAGAATGTTTTTACAAATGCTTCGCGGGCTATCTCTGCCTGATAATCTAATAAATCGGCTGCATGTTCGTGTCCTTTTTCCCTTGTTAATGTTGCAGTGAACTTCAAAGCGTTACACCACAAAGCATTGATTTCAACTACATACCCGGTACGAGGAGTTATAGGTTTACCATTTTCAATCGCATTCATCCATGTTGCAGGTTTCTCAGTACCATTAACATATAGCAATCCATTATTGTGAAGAAACAGATTAGGATGATTTTGTTTTCGGATATATGAAATGATTTTTGTGGCTAATTCGCCATATCTTTTGGTAGCTTCTTTTAATGAAACGGTTATAGAAAATTGTTGAACAGTCCATAAAAACCAGAGCAATACATCCGGATCGTCAATTGCCTGTAATTTGAATCCTTCTTTTTCTCCATTCATAAATCGCTGGATTTCCGGAACAGCTGTTCCCATAATGGCATCAAAATAATCCATTCTGTCAATGGAAAGGGTACAGCCAGGTAAGGCTACAAATTGATCCCGGGCACGTGCGTCAAACCATGGATAGCCTGCCAGCAAATAAGTCTCGTCACCTTCTCGTTTATAAAACTGTTGAGCTGAATTCTTTAAGCAGCTAAACATATCAAGACGATGATTCCTGCGCGTTAATTCCTCATCCCAAAGTCCCTTTAACTTGCGTGGTGAAATTTCTGATATCCCGGCAGAAAAAATAATCGATTCGCCTTTTTTTATCGGCAATTCAAAATATCCGGGAACTAATAAATCTTCCTTATAATCGTAACCTCGTTCCTTTTCTTTAAAATATTCAATGTTCTTGTACCAATAAGGTTGATGATTGTATTCTATTTTCTTTGAGAATTGCATGCATAAATCAGGATACTTTTCATACAGGCGCATTGATATACCATTGTTTATTTCCTGATAAGCGGTTTCTGCAATATTATTTTCATGTGTTAAATTGTTGACACTTCTGAAAGCAAGAAATGGTCTGAAACGAAGTAAAGTGGGTGAATGTGCCTCCAGTAAGGTGTATTTAATGAGAACTCTTGGTTCAAACGACACTAAAAGGCGTTCTTTCGATAGAATTACTCCTCCCACACGATAAACAGTGCGGGAAATAACTTCACAATCAAATTGGCGAATGTATTTATGTCCATTTGGGCTGAAATTATTCCCCTCGAAATTATGAATTCCGAGGTTGAACTCTGCTCCGTGTTGAATAACCGTTTCATCAAGTGAGGAAAGCAATACGTGGTTTGAACTGTCAATTTCAGGTAATGGCATCACCAATTGACCATGATATTTTCGGGTATTGCAATCAATCAGAGTTGTGCTGTTGTAAGTTCCGGCACGATTGGTTCGAATCATCTCTTTTGACAGAGATTTTTCAAGATTTATTAGCAATGTTTTGTCAAAATTGAGGTAACTCATTGTATGAAACTTAGTTTAAATTCTGCTTATTATTGGCTTCAAAGGTATTCCCATTGACAGGTAAATGAAAGAAAAAAAACAAAAAAAGGTAACCAGTTTGAAATTTTAATTTACGACCGCAATATATCAAATTTTTTCCAAATAATAATGGTTTTTTTTAGTTGAATTCACTTAATTTATTTTTCTTATGAAAATGTGATTGTTATAAGAAATTGATGGTTAGATTATTGGTTTTAAAAATGAATTATGGTATTTTGCGAATTGAGTATTTTGATTCTAAAAAATACTTTTTGTTATAATTTCACGTTTACTCGTCAAAGAAATAGTAACTTTGCGTCATTAATATAACTTCTTCAGATGACCCGGGAAATAATTCCTTTCTCCAATAAAAGACAATTTGTAAATGCCGTTTTTATTCCTGGTATTATAGGAATAATAATGATTCTCAGTTTTATATTAGAGAAAGGTATGGATTGGGATTTTCATACTGCAGGAGTGTATCCGCGTCGGATAGAAAATATATGGGGTGTTTTTACCCTGGTATTTGTACATGCCGATTGGTCACATTTGATCAATAATTTTATTTCATTTGTAGTGCTCAGTAGTTTTTTGTATTATTTTTATAAAGAACTTGCCAATAGGGTGATGTTGATGTCATATGTTTTTAGTGGGTTGATTCTGTGGATTATAGGTAGGGATAATTGGCATGTAGGAGCTAGTGGGTGGATTTATTCACTTGCGTTTTTTTTGTTTTTTAGCGGTATTATTCGAAAATATATCCCATTGATTGCAATTTCGCTCATAGTCGCTTTTATTTATGGAAGTATGATATGGCATGTTTTCCCCTGGCAAATTCAAGATCCTGTTTCATGGGAAGGGCATTTGGCCGGAGGCATAGTTGGGGTAGTCTTATCACTTTGGTATCGAAACAACGAACCTCAAAAACCCATTGAAATATGGGATGATGATAGTGATGAATCGTTGGATTATCTCACCGAAAATGATGAAGAAAACGAGAATGATAACCCGGACAAATTAAATAAATATACAATTTAAATCATTAAATATGGAAGAAAACAACACAAAGGAAGTTAACTTGTTGCAATTAATCAATCTCTTTTTTAATTGGTTAAAGAAAATTGGAAAAGGCTTACTCGGTTTTTTAGTGTATTTAGCTCAACTTGGTTTTAGACATAAAAGCATTATTATTATAACATGCTCATTAGGTTTAATAGTTGGATTATACCTTTCCAGACCATCAGTACGAGTTTATAAAGCGGAAGCAATGGGAATGATTTATGGAAGTGAGGCTCAAACAGTAAAAGAGATTTGTAAACAACTTGAAATCTCAGTTGGATCCAATAAACTTTATTCATTATCTACTAAACTATCCTTACCTGATAGTGTTGCCAGAAATATAGTAGGTTTTCATTCATTTTATGTTATTGATTATTTGAAAGATAAAGTTGCTGATGTGGTCGATTTCGATAATAGCCATTCTCTTACGGATACCATGAGTGTTAGAATGAAAGATAGGTTGTATTTTAGAGTATTAACTACAAATATTAATCAATTTCCAAAAATTCAGTCTGCCATACTTCAATATTTTAATAATAATGAGATAATGAAAAATGAGTATGCTAATAAAAAAAATGAATTATTAAAGGAGATGCAAATTTGTGATATTGAAAGTAAACGAATTGATAGTCTGGCGAAAATATCGTATTTTAAAACCACAGACAAACAACTGCAATTTGATAATAACAAATTATTAATAGGCGAACAGAGGAAACAATTATTTTATGGTGAATTATTAGATTTGCAAGATAGAAAATCTAAAGCTGAATCTAAATTTATCAATTATAAGCAACCTATGGAATTACCCTCCGGTTTCGTTGTTTACCCTATGCCTGAAAATGGAAGCGTAAAATATGGAATAATCAGTATTATTATTGGGTTTGTAATTTCTCTTGTAATCGCAGGATTAGTCGAAAATTTGAAAAAAATTGTGGCGTTCCTAAATAACAAATGATTATTTTCTCTTTAAATATTTTGAAATGAAAAAAATAGCTTTTATAATTTGTTTTATTTTTACTTTTGGATTCGGATTTTCTCAGATAAAATCCAATGAGAAATTAGTTTATGCCGCTTCATATAATATGAGTGGTTTGATGACTCAATTGGCTCAGGTAACCATGAATACTGAAACCATTAAAACATCTAAAAAGACCTTTTTGCATTTAAGTTGGGAAGCTGCTACTTTCAGTAAATGGGATAATTATTTTAAGATCCGCGATATGTATGAAACATATGTTGATCCAGTGACACTAAAGCCAAGCCTTTATAAACGAGATATTTATGAAGGTGGATATACTAAAACAGAAAAATACATCTTTAGTGCAAATGGCAATTCAATTAATAGTACTACGAAGAAGAGAAACAGGCCGGAAACAAAAAAAGCATTTGCTGTTAGTAGCTCAACACGTGATATTATTTCAATGATCTATAAATTAAGGACAATCAATTTTTCGCAATACAAACCTGGTCAGAGTGCATCATTCATAATTGTTTTTGATGAAAAAGAATATCCTGTATATGTGAAATATATGGGTGTCGAGACTATTTCAGCAGGCCCTTTAGGTAAAAAACAATGTCTTAAGCTTTCTGTTACTGCAAAAACTGATAAATTGAAAGGAAAGGACAAGAACTTAATCTGGATTACTGCAGATGCTTCTAGAGTGCCTGTATTAATAAGATTTAGTATCCCGGTTGGTACCGGTCAGTTGATGTTGTCAAACGCATCAGGAATTTAAAATTAAAGAAATCATGAGAAAACTGTATGTTATTTCAGCTGTATTTTTTGCAGTCTTAGGAATTGTATTTACCATTCTTCCTTTAGGAACTATCGCTTTTTTACCAATTGGTATTACTCTCATTTTATCGTTTCTGGCAATTTATAAATCTAAATTTAATCAACAGAAGCTTCCAAAAATAATTTTATTTATTTCAGTATTGACATTTCTTGTTGTAATTGGAAAAGTTATATTTGTTAGAGATATTGTTGCGTCGGATAAGCTATTTGAACAGAATAAAGTTGAGTCAAAGAAAGAAGATATAAAAGATCTTGAAGGGTTATAATACAAATACTCTTTTCAGATAAAACGTTGAATTGTCTAAGATTTAGAATACATAATTAAGTTTAAGAAATCATTCGAATAATTTGTTGACGTGCATCTTGTGCGTGTAACAATTCGGATGATTTTTTTTTCATCAATAACTGGTATTTTGTCTTTGCAATGAATCTCTTTGCTTCTTTATTCCATTTAATAGCATATCTTCCGAAAGGATATTGTATAAAAAGAAATATCAGTGCAACCCACCATGTACTATATATCAGGTTATAAAATAAGATTGTCTGCAGAAGGTAGAACAAAGGAAAAGTAACAATACCTGTTACAAATTGCAACGAACTGAAAAACCCTTCATACTGAGCTTTTAAAACATTTTTGCGTATATAAACAGGAATAAAAAAAGGTAAGAAATTACATAGGAGTCCGTATGTAAAAAAAGGAAAGGTGAATAACAGCTTAAAACTATCAATAATTAAATTCAACGATTTTGGAATGCCCTGTTCCAATACCCGGTTTTGTAAGTTGTTTTTTTTAAGTAAACGGGAGTATTCCTTACATAGTGAGTCCAGTTTTTCAATTTTTTCAGGTTCTGCATTTTCAACAGCTACTAATTTTTTTGCTATTTCCTGACGTGCTTTAAACCGGTAAAAGGTCGTGTTAGGTAAACCAATTTTTTGTACAAATGTGGTTGTGGCAACTTCAACAGTTGTTTCAAAACATGTATAATAATTTTCGGAAGCTAAGTTCAACGACAAATTGTTTAAATCAGTCCAAAGTCTTTCACGAATTTCGTTTGTAGCTGATACCGGATTTGCAGCATAACTTTGCATGTATTCAGATACTTCAATCGGTTTGCCTATATTGATAATAATGTGCTTTCCAAATTTTGTAAGATTTCCATAATCAATCCCTACCGGTATGATTTTGACATTTGGCTGCACATTGGAATTTTGTTGAGCGGCAAATGCAATACGAAAAATGCCCTTAACTAATGGCCTTAATTTCCTTTGTTCGCCTTGATTTCCTTCGGGCATTATACCAAGGGCACTGTTCTTGTGGAGAATTTCAACACATTGTTCGAAAACTTCATTGTTTTTTCCAAGATTTTCCATTCCATCACGCATTCGGAAAGCCGGCAGTATTTTAGCAAATTTAAGCAGTTTAATGGCTGTTTTATTATTGAAAATATCAGCGCGTGCCAGAAAGATCACTGGTTGTTTATATGGAGCTATTGAGTGTACAGCAATTGCATCCATAAACGCATTAATGTGGTTTGGTGCAAAAATAAGCGGGCTTTCATCCGGTATGTTTTCCTGTCCTACTACGATATATTCTCCATAATACCGCTTGAAGGTAAATACGATATAATTTCGAACCAGACTAAAGGAAGCAGTATAATCAAAGATATTCGACATATTGGGGTAACTAGTTATTCCATTATATAAATCAACAATTCTATCTCATTTTGGTTGATGCCTCGACCAATAAGTCGATAGGCTAAGTCCGGCAATAATATGCCATATTCCCCACCAGGCTGTTATGAAAAGCATCCCACCTACAGCTATCGAAGGTGGAAATATCTTTGGGTTAAAGAGAAGGACTAATCCAAGACCTGAATTTTGTATACCCATTTCAATTGTAATGGTTCTTCTGTCCCGGTTTGATACTTTAAATATGCTGCCAAGTGAATAACCGGTAAGGAATGCCAGAAAATTATGAATTAATACAATAAAGAAGATATAAAAAATGTATTTCAAAAACAGGTGCAGGTTATTCGTAAAGGCTAAAACAACAATGCCGATAAAGAAAAGAATCGAGATATATTGAATAGGTTTTTTTAATTTTGCAGTTATGCGTGGAAAGTATTTAGAAAAGAAAATTCCTAAGATAAGCGGTATCCCTAATAAAATAAAAACAGTCTGGAACATTTGAAGATTATCAATCTGAAGGGGTTGTAATAAGTGACCGGCTTTATTACTAATGAACTTTAAATACAAGCCTCCCCAAAGTGCAAAGTTGAAAGGTGTGGAAATTGTTGCCAGTAAGGTTGTGCTTGCACTCAGTCCGACAGATAACTCTGTGTTCCCCTTGGCGTAGGACGTCATGAAGTTTGATATATTACCACCGGGACATGCGGCTACTAAAAACATTCCCATGGCAATGGTGGGTGTAATGTAGTTGTTTAAGGCAACAACCAGCAAAAAGGTCATAAGTGGTAAAGCGAATAAATGTCCGAAAAGTCCTACTAAATATGTTTTTGGTTCTTTTATCAGATTTTTAAATTGAGTTGGTTTAATGCCTAATGCCACACCAAACATAATAAAACTAAGAATGATATTGATAATATACATGCCCGATGCCGAAAAATTGATACGGATTGGGTCAAGTTGTTGTAAAGCTTCGTACATAAAATTTTCGTTTCTTTTTTTAACGCTGCAAATATATAAAATTAATGGGTGTGAATAGACGATTTTCAGTATTTCCAGAAATTCTTTTATAGAAAATGGAATTTTTAGTACTTTTGCGCTGCTTAAGTCATATTAATTTAATCGTTCGATGAAATGAGAAAAAGTATATTCGTTTCTTTGATTGCAATATTAATCATGTCAGAATCGTGTGCAGCAAAGAAAAATACAGGAACTTTGGTTCGTTTGGAAACCAGCTATGGGAACATTACTGTGAAGTTATATTCCGAAACAATTAAACATAACGTCAATTTTGTAAAGTTGGTGAACAACGGGTTTTATAATGGAGTTTTATTTCATCGGGTTATAGCCGGTTTTATGATTCAGGCCGGTGATCCTGATTCGAAGACGGCCAAAGCAGGAGCATTACTAGGTTCGGATGATATGGGTTATACTATCCCTGCCGAATTTATTTATCCGAAGTATTATCACAAACGTGGAGCTTTGGCAGCAGCGCGTGAGGGTGACGAGAGCAACCCGTCGAAAGCCTCTTCAGGGTGCCAGTTTTATATTGTTGAAGGGAAAACATTCTCCGACTATGCATTGGACAGTATTGAAACAGTGAATAAAGAAAAACTGGAACTCAAATTGTTTCAGAAAATTGTTAATACAAGGCAGGGTGAAGTAAAAAAATATCAGGTGGAGCGTAATCAGCCAAAGCTGGTAGAATTGCAGGATTCTATTTTAAAGGTTGTCAATGAGGACATAGAGAAAACCAAATCATATAAATTTACGGCACAACAGCGTGCTGATTATAAGGTTCTGGGAGGTACTCCTCATTTAGACGGAGAATACACAGTATTCGGTGAAGTTATTGAAGGACTGGATATAGTCGAAAGAATCTCCAACGTCAAAACAGGAAGTAATAACAGGCCTGTTGAGGATATTAAAGTGATTAAGGCGGAAATAATAAAATAAACGAAAAAAGCTTCACAGATTAGGGTGAAGCTTTTTATTTTGGCATTAAATGTCTTATTGCAAGAGTATAAGAATGCTCATAGATTCTCTTAATGCAATGAGTATGATATCTTATTTTCGATTTACTTGTAGACTGATATATTTTGCAGTACTAACTATATTTCATTACTGATGTTGTGGCCTGAGTAAATCATTTACCGTTTTGACGGGATTGAATGTATCGATAGGAACTTCAACAAAAATGGTATTCCAGTCACTCATTGCCCCATTCCATAGTCCAGGCAGTTCAAGGGCTTTTAATTCTTTTCCGTTCTTCGATTTTAATGAAATAAATCCGGTGTTTTTATCCACGTGTTGTAGCAAATCAAACTTTCTACCCAGATAATCTTTCACCCCGCATACTAAATCTACAGGATTAAAGTGTGTCGAGTTCATCATGATTGTTTTATCCACAGGATTTGTCATGTCTATCTGTGAACTCTCCAGGATTTGAGGTGATTCAGTCCCATCTGCATTCACTGTAAGAAAAGGACCACCACCTGGTTCTCCCACATTTTTTACCATCCCACAAACTCTGATTGGTCGGTTTAATTTACGATACAGGTATTTCCTTAATTCAACTTCTGTCAACGAATGTAATTCGGGATTATGATTGTTTAGCCTGACTTCACAGAATTGAGCCATAACATCCAGTTTTGCCCTGGATATTGATTCGTTTTCCAATTCATTCAAATAACCGAAGCATTGTTTCTGAAGATTTACCAGCATTCCGGCAATGAGCTTCTTATACGTAACAGTACTTCCCTTCAATGAATCGGGTACCACGTTGTCGATATTTTTTATGAAAATAATGTCCCCGTCCAAATCGTTCAAATTCTCAATCAGTGCACCGTGACCTCCCGGACGAAATACCGGTTCTCCACTATTGTCACGGAATGGCTCGTTGTTTTTATCAGCAGCAATGGTATCGGTGGATGGTTTTTGTTCCGAAAAGCTTACGTTATACGTTACTTGATATTTCTTTTCAAATTTTGTTAATGATTCTTTAAAATGCTTTTCAAACAAGGCGCGGTGTTCTTTCGAAACAGTGAAATGAATATTGACTTTGTCCGGTTTTGTAACGGCATATAGTGCGCCTTCCACTAAATGTTCCTGCATGGGGGTACGAACTTCGTCAGGGTAAGAATGGAACTTCAGCAATCCTTTTGGCAACGCACCGTAATTCAATCCCTTTTCGAGCAATAAATTCCCTGCTATCGTTTTAAACTGGCCGTTAATTTTCAGTTCGTCAATAGTCTGTCCTTCGTTTTTGATGCAGACATTGTTCAGGTCCCCGAAGAAGGCAAAATTTTCAATATCGTCAAAAAATTTACGTTCAAACGCATTGGTTGGTTTATTGCTTTCTCCTTCTGTAAATTCAAAAAGATCTTTAAACATGCGACTGGCTGCTCCTGAGGCCGGTACAAATTTAATAATTGAAGTATCTGCCTGCTGGTATTCATCCCATTGGTTCAGTAAAAATGGAATGTCCTTATCCGATACTACCACAATTCCTTTACCCGGTTCTGCTGCACTTCTGATTTTCAAAAATGGGAAACCATTTATAAATGAGTTGAGTTGGTCTTCAATCTGCTTAGTTGTAATTCCTCTTTTCTTTAAGATAATTTCATCAGTTGGTGTTAGCATCTTGTAATATGTTATAAGTTTTAATATGCGGGTTATTCTCCCAATTGGTTCTTCAAAATTGCCAGTTCTTTTTTGCGCTGAGTCAGTTCATTTATGTAATCTGACAGCCGTACAAATGAGTCATAATTTGCTATCATCATTTTTCCTATATCATAATACGCCATAGTGGCGTATTCAAGGGCTTTATCCAGGTCGCCGGTAATTTCGTATCCGATAGCAATATTGTTGGCAGCCTGAGCCTGGATCCATGGATTTTTCGCTTTGTTCAATTCAGTTTCCCATAAACTAATGGCCGATTTCCAGTTTTTTACATATACCGAGTCCATACCCTGCCTCATCAGTTTGTTTCGTGGATTAAAAAAGTAGCGATCAACCTTGTCCCAATAAGGAACGAAACGATCCACTGCTTTATGGCCAACATTCAGGGCTCCGTCCACCAGTGCATCTGCTCTGTTAGGAAGGTCGTTCATTCCTGTTTTCCTATAATACGATTCCGACTCCCAATATACAGTGTCGGTAAATTGTATGGAAGTTACTTCCGGCTTATCCGGATAATGAATGCTCCATGAAGTTTGGAACTTCAGTTCTAACGTTGACAGGTAAGTACTGCTTTCACTCAGGTATCCCTCCGTTAAATTATCATCGACAAGCATTCTGTCGAGAGAAATAATGGCATTGGCGTTCCGGGCTAAACATAAACTTTTTACTGTTTCATTTGTCAGTGTCTGGGGTTTGAAAAACTCTTTGCTTTTATTAATCGAGTTTGGAATCAATTGAACCGATGAAAAAAAGTCTTTACCTTCAAGGTCTTCTGTTAACGCTCCCAAACAAAAAATAGGCATGCTGTCAGTCCTGATCAGTATATTTTTTGGAATTTCGTTGAGTAGTTGTGTCTTATGTCCATATTCAGCCGGTTGTTTTATAGTATTGTTTACGATAAGCAAATCGTTTGCATTTGTTGCAAAAGCAACTTTAGCCGGACGAAGTACATCCAGGGAAGTATATAGCAAACTGGTACAGGAAGTAAAGAAAACAACTCCAAAAGCCAGCATGAAGAGTTTTAGTCTGTTTGTTTTCATAATCATCAGGTCTCTTAAATAGTATCAGGTTTTTTTATTTAAATGCTCAGTTGCAACCCATCATAGGCGAGTTGAATATCAGTTGGCAAACGATTATTTACTTCTTCATGCAATCCCATATCATGACTCATGTGCGTAAAGTAAGTCTTACAGGCACCTATCTTACCAGCAATTTCCATGGCTTCCGCCAGCGATAAATGCGATATGTGATTGTTTATCCGAAGTGCACTCATAACCAGTATATCAAGTCCCTGAAGTTTCTCAATCGAATTGTTATCTATTGTCTTTATATCCGTCAGATACGCAGTTTTTCCAATCCTGAACCCTAGAATGGGTAATTTCGCATGCATTATCCGTATCGGTTGAATCCGAATGCCTTCTATAAAAAAGTCGTTCTCGTTTATTTCGTGCAAATGAATGACCGGTACCCCGGGGTATTTTATATCTGCGAAACAATACGGCATATTTCGTTTAATAACCGATAAAACTCTTTTCTCGGCATATAGTTGTGTATCTCCCAACGGTCGTACATCGTCAAGTCCGCCTACATGGTCGTAATGCTCATGAGTCAATAATACCGCTGAAATGGCATCAATATCGTTTGTCAGTAATTGCTGGCGTAAATCGGGGCCGCAATCTATTAATAGCTTTGTGTCACCTTCTGTTATCAATACTGAGGCTCTTAACCGTTTGTCTTTACTGTCATCCGACCTGCATGTACGGCATTTGCAACCTATTTGAGGCACTCCCGTTGATGTACCTGTTCCTAGAAAAAGAAGATTCATGCCATTTTTATTTTTTTTATTCAATATAATTATACCTACATCCTATCATTCATCATATTTTCATCCGTATCCGCCATTCCTGTGGGTATAGGTTGTTTGTCCTGTTCCCCAAATTTTTAACCCAACCAAGTGCCTGGCCTTCAAAACTAATCAAGACATATCCCTTTTTCGAATCGGGCAGTGTGATGGCTTCCTTCCTCAAAAAGGAAATCGCAGTACGGTAATCGACGTCAACAGTTTCAATGTTTTCTCTGCTCCTTGTTTTCGATAGCGCGATATTTACCGACGGGATAAAATCATTCCCTTTTGTTTCTCCTAATAAAATGCCTGAATGCATAATTTTCAATTGCTTTTTAATAAGCATGTAATCATTTAACCGATCTTTATCGTATGCTTTCGTTAAATTGTCTTCCGGTAAGATGACCCAACGTTCAACATCTTTTAATAAAAACGTAGGAGCATAGCTTTTTGTTACAAATTTTATATTTTTTTTATCATCCTTTTTATTCTTTTGGGAGGATCGTATAAATACATTTTTCCTCAATACGGTCAGGAAAAACCCTTCCCCTTTTGTTTTATGAGGATAAAACCTATACCCATAGTCTGTTACAGTTATATCTGAATTTCCGTACAAGTCAATTCTTAGCAAATCAGCACCCAATTCGTTGCATATCCATTGCACATTCTCTTCATTCTCTTCTCGGTTGAAAGTACAGGTGCTATATACTAAGATGCCATCTGTCTTCAATGTGTCCCACACAGAAGAAAGAATTTCACGTTGACGTGCTGCACATACTGTTACATTATAATCCGACCACTCCCTGATTGCTCCCTCATCTTTCCGAAACATACCTTCACCCGAGCAGGGAGCATCTACCACCACTGCATCGAAAAAACCGGGTAACCCTTTGAAATCCTTCGGATCGTTGTTGGTTACCACGTTATTCGGGTTTCCCCATTTGATCAGGTTTTCGGCCAGGATGTATGCCCTGGAACGGACAATTTCATTGCTAACCAATAAACTGTTTTCCGGTAATGCCTGGGTCAGCAGGGTTGATTTTCCACCGGGCGCAGCACATAAGTCAAGAACGGTCATTGCATTTGCGAAATGTTGCTTTACCGCCTGATACAAAAACATGGAACTGGCTTCCTGAACATAATACACTCCTGCATGAAAAAGCGGGTCGGCAGTGAAGAGCGGACGTTCTTTTAAATAGTAGCCCTTTTCACACCACGCAACCTTTTCGTCCGACGGCAGGTAATCCATTTTGTCATTTACCCGGATACTGGTCGGTACCGGGCCTTCGAGTGCTTTCTCAAGTTCCTGAAATTCGTCTCCTAACAGGTTTTTTGTCCGACTAACAAAGCTTTCAGGTAAATTCATTAATAATTTGTTGATATTAAATTTCTATGTAAAGAAGGATTTGGGAATAAATATTGTCGTTTAATTTTAGAGAAAACTTTTGATAAACTGAGCTTTGTCAGTCTCAACCTGCTCTCTCCAAGGTGGAGAGGGCAGGGAAGTGGCCTGTTTTTAAAGAAGACATAAAATATGACATTCAATTGATCCTGCTACGTCGTTGGTTTTATAGAATTACAGCGCCTGCACAATTTTTTGTATTGTTTCGGCATATTCCGAATCGGTAAGATATGTCTTTTGAGGATTCATTTCAAATGTACCCCCAAAACTCATGCCGCCTTCATATTTTGGAACTAGATGAAAATGTAAATGTGGCAGTTTGTCTGAATACGCACCGTAATTTATCTTAGCCGGCGAAAAAGCTTTCTGCATTGCTGCAGCCACCTGGCTGACATCTTTCATAAATGCATTCCGATCGGATTCTGAAAGTTCAAAAAGCTCTTTTACATGGTCTTTGTAAGCTACAACGCACCTGCCCGGATGACTTTGTTCTTTAAATAAGAAGAGGGTTGAGGCGGTTAGGTCGCAAATTTCAATCATTAAACTTTTTTGAAGTTCATTACGTTGGCAATAGAGGCAATCGGAAGATTTAGTCATGATTGTGTTGTTTGTTGTTTTTATAGGATTGGTAAATAATTTGATCCGTTTATTTCTAAACAGGTATACAAATAAAAAGAAAGCAGTGAGATGTTAACGCCACTGCTTTCACAATAAATATTTTTATATTTAAGCTTGATCGTCTAAAATACGATGAGCAATTTCTAAAATACGAGTATCATCCAACATGACTAATCCACCATCAGGCCCTGGTTCGATATGAACTCCACAACTTTTCCCATCTTTATAATCGTGTCCACCAAAATAATTACGCACAGTTTCTTTTTCCAGACCAAGTTCTTCGGCGATCTTGGTCATACTACCGCTTGGAAGCGCATCCTTTACTCTTCGCAGCTCGTTGAATGTTATCGTTTTCGTCATGACATTAAGTATTAGAATTGTTAGTAAAAATAATTTTCCTAAATGTGCAATAAACATACTGCATTCTTTTTAATTTACAAAATATTTTCGAAAGAATTATTTAAAAAAAATACAAAAAGATTCATTTTGTTTCTAAGTTATTGATAGATAGAATTATGTCTAAATACAAACAAAAGCCTCTTTATCAAAAAATTTAATAATTGTCGCTTTTCTAAATATCCGGTTTACCAGTTCCAACAGATACACGAGTTGTCTGAATTTCAGACATGAGTTCGATCGTTTTAAGATTCATAATTTGTTGTAAATAAACACTGTATATTTAAGGATAAGAGTCAATGGAAAAGACTGAAATAGAAAAAAAAATTCAACTTTTCCCAAATCCAGCTTTTCTGACAGGATATCCCGATTCAAACTACAAAGCCTTCAACCTTCCAAAGCCCTCCCAATTGTATCGTTGTATCGTCCTGAAAATTGTTTACACCTCTCCGTCATCTCTTCGTCACCTCTCCGTCATCTCTTTGACCGAATCCCATATTTAACCCACATCTGAGCTACATCAAAGCCTTACATAACCCATATCATTAAAGGCTTGGGCTAAATACGACTTTGATAAGGCTTTGATGTAGTATTCTGTCAAAGAGATGACGGAGAGATGACGGAGAGGTCATGGACAAATGGAATATTGACTGAAATCTTCAAAGCCCAACCTGGAATACATTTTTATCCTGTAAAATGCATAACAGAGTGTATTGAGCGGGTTGTGTGAAAATATAAAGATAATCCGGAGTGATTTACCGGAAAGAAAGAATGTATAAATTCTTACATTGAATTAATATGAAATAAGGGCTTTCAACTGAAACGGGTTAAGGGAAGTCAGCCTCTTAATTGTTCCCTTGTTTTTAGTTGTTGCAGGAAACCAGGAAACTTCTATAAAATCAAAGTTTCGTATATATTAAATTAATACGCAGTAAATAAGTATAATAAAATATTAAAAATAATTTTATTATAAAAAATATATTCAATAATTCCTGTAGGTGCGAATAAATTTATACTTTTGCAGCGAATTTTATCATCATTTATGGAATCACAACAAGAGAGCATTGTAACAGTGGCAAGTCGCTTATTTGAACAATTTGGAATACGAAGCGTGTCCATTGACAATGTTTGCAACGAACTGCACATATCAAAAAAAACATTTTATACCCATTTCCCTCAGAAAGAAGATCTGGTGGAGGCAGTTTTATATTTTGAAGATCGAAATAACTACGAGAAATTTGAGAAACTGCTCCGGAATAAAAATGCTGTCGATTCACTGATCATCATTATCAAGGAAATAAAAAAAGACATTGAATGCAAATCGCAAACCCTGTTTTACGACCTGGAGAAATATTACCCCCGGGTGTACGAACGGTATATGGTAAAAAAATCCAATGAAATGAGAGTCGGTTTTGAATTAAACCTTCAACAGGGTATTTCTGAAGGGTACTACCGGGATGATTTAGATGTGGAGCTGGTATCGTTGTTTCATTCACTTCAAATTAAAAACACATTTCATTTGATGGAACAATCTCCTAAAAAGTATCCAAAGAAGCGGGTTGCCGAGTTCTTTATTGATTTAATGATCCATTTAATTGCCAATGAAAAAGGGTTGAAGTATATGAAGGATCATTCTGTTTGAGAAGTTGAATCAAGACCCTGAGTTATAATTTTATGATCAATAAAATATTTTACGGGCAGAAATTTAATCGGTTAAAGAGAGACTTTAATGCTTTATTTCTTTTGTTCATCGTAGAAAAAGTTTATTTCGTCGATTTTTAATTGGTTCATCGTACTAATTGCGAGTATTTTTGCATAAAATACAAATAGAATAAGAATATTATTATTTCATTAACATTTAAACATTAATAAGGAATAAGGTTGTGAAAAAGAATTGTAAGAAAAATGTACTGGCAATAGCCATGATATGTCTGCTGCCGGTAGGATTAAAAGCTCAGGACACCCTGACAGTGTCACTTCCAAAGGCACTGGAAATAGCCATGAGCAAGAGCCCGACCATAAAAGTGGCCAATAAGGAAATAGAAAGGGTGGATTACAGCAAAAAAGAACGGCTTGCAAGTCTTTATCCAACCATAAACGGATCCGGGACTTATTCAAGGAATTTGAAAAATCAGAAATCGGTTATTTCATTTAACGGGACTCCTACAGTGTTAGAATTCGGCGTGGATAATAACTTCTCGGCAGGAGTTTCGGCATCATTGCCAATTATCGCTCCTACTTTATGGGCCACATTGAAACTGAATGAATATGATGCCCAGCTAGTGTTGGAATCGGCACGTTCATCAAAGATATCGCTTATCAATCAGGTAACGAAAGCTTATTATACGTTGCTTTTGATGCAGGACTCGTACGACGTGTTTGTAAAGAGTTATACAAATACGGCTGAAAATACCCGCGTGATTGCTGATAAATACAAACAGGGAGTTGTGTCGGAATATGAATGGATTCGTGCTGATGTTCAATCACGTAATGCCCAATCGAACATTGTATCGGCCCAGAGTGGCGTAAATCTCAGCAAACAACAATTAAAAATGTTGATGGGGTTGAATATGTTTTCGGAAATAAAAATTGAAGGAAAGCTATCTGATTTTGAACAAAACATGTACGGGGATGTGATGGGTCTGGATACAATAGCCTTAAAGGCAAATACCGATTTAAAACAATTTGATATCAAATCGAAACAACTCGACCAGACTTTGCAAATACAAAAAACTTCGTGGTATCCAACGCTGGGGGCAAGTTTGAACTATTCGTACAACTACATGGGAAATGATGCCGATAAGTTTTCAAATTATACGAAATTTCCGGCAAGTATGTTAGGCGTTTCGTTATCAGTACCAATATTTCAGGGGGGTACACGTTTGTACAAGTCGAAACAAATTAAGATCCAGCAGGAAGAATTAAAAGATCAACGCGATAATTTGAAGAAAAATATAGAGTTGCAAATGATCACTTCGCTGGATAATATCAAAAAAGCAATTGAGAAAATTGAATCGAATAAGAAAGCAATGAGTCAGGCAGAAAAGGCTATGACCATTTCGAAAAAGCGCTATGAAGTCGGTTCAGGTACATTTCTGGACATTACCAATTCAGAATTAGCGTATATCCAGGCGGGATTATCCTACAATCAATCCATCTACGATTTTCTTTCTTCAAAATCGGATTTAGAGAAAATATTAGGAAAAGAATCGACAGTAAAATAAATATAAAAAACAATCAGTATACCATCAACAAAAATTATACAAATGAAAAGGATTAAACTACTAGGTATTATAGTTTGTGCATTGGCTCTGGGATTGAGTTCATGCAAGAAGGCCGCAAATGCAGAAGTCGCAGGTGCCGTTGAAATTCCGAATATACGTATTCAGGAAGCAACAGAGAAAAATGTAGAACAAAGCAATGAACTAACCGCAACGGTTGAACCACAGGATAAAAACAGCATTGCTCCTTCAGCCCCCGGACGTATCCGTCATATATTGGTTGAAGTGGGTCAACATGTGGCTAAGGGGCAGAAACTGGTACAAATGGATGTTGCCAGCCTGTCGAACATGGAATCACAAATTGAAAATGTAAAACGGACCTATAAGCGTACACAGGAACTGTTCAATGTGGGGGGAGCATCACAACAGGAACTTGATAATGCAAAACTTCAATTGGATATTGCCCAGACGAATATGAAAAACATGTCTGAAAACACTTTCCTGTTAAGCCCGATAGGCGGGGTGATTACTGAACGTAATTATTATAACGGTGATATGTATTCAGGCCAGAAACCGGTGCTGGTAGTTATGAGCATTAATCCTGTCAAGATCATGATCAATGTATCGGAATCATTCTATTCAAAAATGAAATTGGGGATGCCCATTGATGTGAAGTTTGATATATTCCAGGGAGCTAAATTCCAGGGTAAAGTGAGTCTGATTTATCCGACTATTGATGAAAATTCACGCACCTTTCCGGTTGAGATCCGATTGAATAACAACAACAATAAGATTCGTCCGGGAATGTTTGCCCGCGTAACACTTGAATTTGGAAAAGTAAAACGCATTATGGTGCCCGATCAGTCAGTCATTAAACAATCCGGTTCGGGAGCACGGTTTATTTATGTTTACAACGAAGGAAAAGTCCAATACAAACCAATAGAAATCGGGCGACGTATTGATAGTGACTATGAAATTATTTCAGGAATATCGGCTGGCGAACAGGTAGTTGTTGCCGGACAGGCTAAATTGGTGGATGGAGCCAGTGCAAAACTTGTGAAGTAAGTTGATTGGTTAATTAGTTGATTGGTTAATTAGTTAATTGGTTGATTGGTTGATTAGTTAATTAGTTAATTGGTTAATAGGTTGATTAGTTACACACAAATAGTAAATTGTAAATAAATAAATAGTAAATAAAAAAATATGAGTTTATACGAAAGTTCGGTGAGAAAGCCTGTAATGACCTCGATAATATTTATCGCTGTTGTTATTCTGGGTCTTTTCTCTTACAATAAATTGCCGATTGATTTGATGCCCAAGATTGAATCAAACTCGATTATGGTTATGACAACGTATGAGGGTGCAAGTGCTTCGGATGTTGAAACAAATGTGACACGCCCACTTGAAAGTTCATTGAATGCAGTTTCAAACCTGAAAAACATAACCTCCACTTCAAAGGAAAACCGTTCGATTATTACGATGGAGTTTGAATATGGACTTGACCTGAATGTGGTTACCAATGATATCCGGAACAAGCTGGATCTGGTGAAATCATACATGCCGGTAGGTGCGGGGAATCCGATTATCTTCAAGCTGAGTACAGATATGATTCCGGTTATCATGCTTTCGGCTACTGCCGGACAGAGCTTGCCGGCGCTTTATAAAATACTGGATACAAAAGTGGTTAATCCACTTGCCCGTATTAACGGAGTGGGTTCAGTTTCTATCAGTGGTGCTCCACAGCGTGAAATTCAGGTGTATGTTGATCCGGTTAAGCTGGAAGCATATCACCTGACAATAGAAGCACTTGCACAATTTATCCGCACGGAAAATGTGAATACCCCTGCCGGCTCGATGGATGTAGGGAGTGATACCTATGCACTTCGTGTTCAGGGAGAGTTTAAGGATCCTTCTGAAATGAATAATATAGTGGTTGGAAACTTCAATGGTAAAACCGTGAAGCTATCCGATGTGGCAGTAATCAGTGACAAGCATGAAGAACGTATGCAGGAAAGTTATACGAATGGACAACAGGGTGCTGCTATCATTGTTCAAAAACAATCGGGAGCCAATACAGTTCAGATTGCCAAAGATGTACTGAAAATGTTGCCTCAGATTAAGAAGAGCCTTCCTTCGGATATAAAGCTTAGTGTAATCGGGGATACGTCTGACAATATTCTCCGCACGGTGGATAGTTTGGCTGAAACGGTGATATATGCCCTTTTATTTGTAATGATTGTGGTTCTGTTCTTCCTGGGACGCTGGCGTGCAACAGTGATTATCATTCTGACCATTCCAATTTCGTTGATAGCAGCGTTTATTTACCTTGCTCTCACCGGTGGTACACTGAATGTCATTTCGCTTAGTTCTTTGTCGCTGGCTATTGGGTTAGTGGTGGATGATGC